>Ga0209373_10000451_pt1 | contig 67552 bp, 60 predicted proteins | sample Higcelweek5metaG_FD_187173 | JGI IMG/M metagenome (GOLD analysis project Ga0209373, IMG submission 187173) | Freshwater pond sediment microbial communities from the University of Edinburgh, under environmental carbon perturbations - High... | ecosystem: Environmental > Aquatic > Freshwater >...
CGTCGGAGCCGGGGCCTTCGATAAAGCGGAGCACAGGGTTGCCGTTTCAATATTTATCAGTAAGGAGAAATAACGCGATGAAGAAATTCGGGATCGCTCTGGGCATCTTGATCGGAATTGTTGCAGGAGCCGCGGACTTGTCGGATTTTGCCAAAGAGCAGGCAGGGAAGGCCGCCCCCGGAACCATCACTCTTCAGGGGCCGGACGGCTGGCTCTACAGCCGGAACGAACTGGAGCATCTTTCGCGGGGAGAACTGGCCGGAGGGAAGGCGGCGAAGGCTTCCGTCGCCATGAAAAATCCGGATCCGATTCCCGCGATTCAGTCCTTTAACGATGCATTGAAAGCCGCCGGGATCCGTTTGATTCTGGTTCCGGTTCCTCCGAAAACAGCGGTGTATCCATTCGGCGGGTTGAAGCCCGGCGAAGCGGCGAAATATCTCAAGCCTTTCTACGATGAACTCCGAGGCAGAGGAATTACGGTGCTGGATCTGACCGACGACTTCATCGCCGCCCGCGACCAGAATGTTTTTTGCAAAACGGATGCTCACTGGAGTCCGGCCGGAATTCAGTTGGCCGCCCGCAAAATCAAGGATGCCGTCGGAATGGAAGGAAAAACTTCTTTCCGGACGGAGGACAAGACGCTCCGCGTCAGCGGAGATCTGGCTCTCTCCCTGAACGCGAAGAACCCCGCATCCGAAACGGTGACGGTCCGCGAGGTCAAGGGGAACGCATTTGATGAAAACAGTCCCGTGCTTCTGCTGGGGGACAGTCATACGCTCATTTTCTCGAATGGAGGCGACATGCTGGCGAAGGATGCCGGCCTCGGAGAACAGCTTGCCGCCGAACTGAAGATGCCCGTCGACCGGATCGGAGTCAAAGGCTCCGCCTCCAGTGTCGTGCGGATCAATCTTTACCGGAAAGCATCCAAGGATGCCGAATGGCTCAAAAACAAGAAGGTGGTCCTCTGGGTTTTGACCTGCCGCGAGTTCACCGAAGCTCCCAACGGTTGGATGCGTGTCCCCGTCTTCAAAGGGAAATAGCCCATAAACTCACCGTCCCGCGTCTGCGATGCTTTCGTAGAACCGCCCGGTGAGTTCGAGCAAGGTTTTCCGTTCGGCGGGAGTCATGGAGGAGAAGGAGGCCAGTTCGATCTGCTCGATTTCCCCGAGAACCTGTCCGGCAAATGCCTTTCCTTCTTTCGTGAGGCGGATCAGTTTTCGGCGATGGTCGACCGACTGCGGAATGCGGACGATCCAGTTCTTTTCTTCCAGATCGTTCAGAACGACGGTGATGGTCTGGCGGAGCATCCGGGTCGAGTCCGCAAGGACCGCCGGTTCCACGCCTTCCGGGTGGTCGTTCAGATATTCCAGCGCCCAGGTCGTGTTGAGCGAGAGATCCCATTTTTTCAGAATCTTCGCGTAAGCCATGTCGGTCATGCGCAGAAGTTCGAGAAATCTCTTCAGACTTTGTTTGGGGGTCAGATTCGCCATTTTGTTCCGTCTGTCGTTTTTTGGAAATAAAATATCATCGATCCGGGAGAATGCAAACAGGCGCGCCGGACTTTTTTACGGAAAAGCTCCGCCGGAAACGAATCCCGGCAGAGCTGATGGTAATCAGAGACCGAAATGCTGTATTGCGGCCCGGATTCCACGGTGGAGGAAATCCATCACGCGGTCCACCTCTTCTTTCGAGATTACCAGAGCGGGCGCGATCACGAGCATGTTTCGGTTGTTGCGAAGAATCATGCCGTTGTCCCAGCACCAGTCGCGGATCCAGCTTCCGGCGTCCACGCTCAGAGGCTTGCGCGTCTTGCGGTCCGCCATGAGTTCGACCGCCCACAGGGTGCCGATCCCCTGAACGTCGCCTACAATCGGGTATTCGAACAGCTTTTCGAGTCCGGCGCGGATATATTTTCCGGTCTCGGCGGCGCGTTCGACCAGATGCTCGTCCTCGAAAATCTTGAGGTTGGCGAGTGCGGCCGCGCATGAGAGGGTATGTCCGCCGTATGTGCTTCCGCTGCGGAATTCGCTGCCGGGTCCCTGATTGAACACGGAGGCGATTTTCGGGGTCGTGATGGCGGCTCCGAGCGGGAGGTATCCGCTGGTGATCGCCTTGCTGACCGTCAGGATGTCGGGGACGACGTTCCAGAGTTCGCACGCGAACCATTTTCCGGTCTTGCCGAAACCGGTCTGGACCTCGTCGAAGATGAGGAAAATGTCGTATTTGTCGCAAAGGGCGCGGACTCCCTGAAGATAGCCGTCCGGCGGCATGGGATATCCGCTGTTCGAGCCGGGAAGCGGGTCCATGATGAGGGCCGCGACGGTGTCGGGGCCTTCGGATTTGATCAGGGTTTCAAGCGCCTTGAGACACGCCATCCCGCAGGTGCTTTTTTCGAGTCCGAGTTCGCACGTCGAACATTTGACCTGCGGTGCGAAGAGCGTTCCGAAGAGGAGCGGTTCGACCGGTTCGCGGAGGGCGCTGAACCCGGTGAAGGAGGTTGCCGCAAGCGTCGTGCCGTGATACGAGCCGCGCCGCGCGATGACCTTGTATTTTCCCTTGCGTCCGGTCTGCCAGAAATACTGGCGCGCCATTTTGACGGCGGTTTCATTGGCCTCGGACCCGCTGTTCAGGAAAAAGGTCACGCCGAGATCGCCGGGTGCGATTTCCGCCAGTTTCACGGCCAGTTCGATCAGAGGCACGGCGAAACCGTCGTGGTAGTTCGGGAAGAATTCGAGGCTGTCCATCTGTTTCATGACGGCTTCCTTGATTTCTTTCCGGCAATGCCCGCAGGCGTTCGTGATGAGGGAGGAGAAGGTATCGAGATACTTGTTGCCCTCGATGTCATAAATGTCACAGCCTTCCCCGGCGGTGAAGATTTTGAGACATTTATCCAAATCCTCGTTGCACATCCAGTGACCGAGGACTTTTTCGCGGCCGTCCTTCTTAAGACGCGCGATTTCTTCGGGAGTGTATTTCGGGAGAATCATTTCATCCGCTCCTTGCGTTATAGGATTTTGGAAGCCATTGTAGAAATGGACTCGGTTCCCCAGACCGAGAAACATGCGGCATGATCGACGTAAATCAGGAGTTCATCGGGTTCGTCCTCATACTGGAATCCGCCGTTGGGCTTCTGCGTTTCGACTACGAATTGCATGAACCGGAGGGAGGCGTCGCGGGCGCGTTCGTCGCCGGTGATCATGAAGTAGTGTGCGGCGGCGAGAGCGCTCTTGCCGCTGCCCCAGTAGGCGAAGGCGTCGTCCTGGCACCGGAGCTTGAATTCGAGGAATTTGCGTGCGCTTTCCAGATAGGTCGGGTCCTTCGTGATCTGATAGAGTTTGCACATGAGAAGCATGGAAAATCCGACTTCCCAATAGCACTGTTTTATTTTTGCGGTGTCGATGAATCCGGCGTCGGCGGAATCAGCCTCGGTGTAGAGCGTGCCGTCGAGTTTCATCTGGAAATAATAGCGGTCGGCGCGGGGCTGCTGATTCTGCATGGAAAGACAGCACGCGGCGCACTGTTTCGCCAGCGCGAGATCGCCCGCATAGAGGGCGGACACGCCGGTCCAGGCGGTGCCGATCGCCCGGATGACCTGATTCCCCTTGAAGTGCGGGAACCCGCCGTTGGCATACTGACAACTCTTCAGAAAATTCCAGACCGGCACGGCTACATCGAAACGTCCGAGCCGTTGGGCGCCCTGGAAGAGCCATGCGTGCTTGTAGACGTCTCCGTTATAGGCTTCCAGCTGGCCGTCCGGCTGGAGCTTGTTCGCTTTGATCCAGTCCAGAAGTTTATGTCCTTCCGTGAAATGCCCGGTCAGCGACCACGAATACGCCTGCTTGTGGTATGCGTCCACGGCATAGCCGTCCCAGATGTAACCGCCGTCCGGCCTCTGGTAACTGATCTGGAACTCCACCGCTTTCCGAATCGCTTCGCGGCATGCGGCCACCTGGTTTTTGATCGACATAGACATCTGCTGTTTCCTTTCCCGGGCGTTTTCGCCCATTTCTTGATCGGCTGATTCCGGAATGTCCGGAAATATTAATTATATATTATTATAAATGACATTTACTATAAGTCAAGTGAATTTTCAAAAAAAAGATGCCGAATGAGAAAAATGGAAAAGAAAGAGAGGAAAAAAAGAATCAGTCCGAATATTCGCGGGAGGATACCGAATCGAACCATTTGGCGACGGCCCGGAGGTCATGGAATTCCGAGAGGGAACGCGCTTCGATTCCGTGAAAGGCTTCCAGCGCCATCCGGGCGAGTCCGTGTCCGGGACCGAGCTCAAGGAAAATGCGGTTGCCGTAGGAAAAAGCGGTTTCCAGACAGGCCTGCCAGTCGATCGTCCGGTAAATCTGGGATGTCAGCGCAGCAAGTGCCTGTTCGCGGGTGAATACTTTTTCCCCGCTGATTCCGGCAAGGACCGGACTGCCGGAGAAGGTGAACGGAACGTCATTCAGCATTTTCCCGAACGTTTCCGCCGCCGTATCCATGAATGGGGTATGCGAAGCGACGGAGAGCGGTAGAAGAACGGTCTTGCTTGCACCGCCATTTTGCGCCGCCTGAAGAAACGCCTCCGCGTCGGGTTCTTTCAGCCCGATGATGAAATGGTCCCGCGCATTGATAATGGCAACATGGGCTCCGAAACGTTCGCAGAGCGGGGCGATGGAATCCTGTTTCAGTCCAAGGACTGCGACCATGGTCTGGGGAGTGTTTGCGGCCGCGTCGGACATGAGTCTTCCGCGTTCGGCGGCCAGTCGGACCGTTTCCACCGGGGAGAGATTCCCGGCGATCCCGTAGGAACTGACTTCGCCGAGACTGTAGCCGGCAATGATGTCCGGCTGCGGCAGAAGCGGCTTCACCACAGCCCAGATCATCTGCTGGTAAAGAGCGATCAGAGGCTGGGCAATGTCGTTGCGGAACCACAGTTCCGGACGGTCGATTCCGGACGGCAGGACTCCCGCGGCACGCACGGTTTTGAGCACGGTTTGAGCTTCCGGATAGTCTATGAGCGCTTCCAGCATCCCGGCTCCCTGACGGCCTTGTCCCGAGCAAAGAATCACGAGTCCTCCCATAATTCCTCCATGCGGTGAATGAAAATGGTTGCGGACAGCAGATCGGCAACGCCTCCGCAGCTCAAATTGCGGCGTATGAATTCCCGGTGGGTTTCCAACGCCAATTTCGGTTTTTCCTCTTCGGAAGCACGACGGAATGCGATGGCGGCTTCCACGGCGAAATCATGTCCGGCCCGTCCGCCCCGGTGCAGAAGGGTCGTGTCGTTGACCCGTTCCAGCAGAGTGAAAAAAGCCTCGAGCCGTGCGGCGTTGGCGGATGTGTGCTCGAGCGCCTCCCGGAACGCGGGAAGCCCGTATCCATAAATTGAAGGGAAGCCGGAGGCGACTTCCATCCGGGCTCCGTTCCCTCCGTAACGTCTCAATGCTTCCTCCCCGTGACTTCCGGGATTCTTCTGTTTCAGAATTTCGCTTCCCCATTTTCCGAGCACGATTTCCCCGAGAGACGCCCGGCTTCCGGAAGACGTCTTAAATCCCGCGGCCGCCGCCAGCATCCCGATCGAAAAGATCGCGCCCCGGTGCGTGTTGATGCCGCCCGTCGTCTCGAACATCCGCTTTTCCGCATCCAGCCCGAGGGCTTTCAGTTCCTCCATCGGGGCATTGCGCATTCCCGCTTCGGCAATCCGTAGGAAATAGTCCCGCAGAGCGGCGATTCCCGCCCGGAAATGCGAGGCGTTCATGTCACGGTGACTTCCGCTGTCAACATCACTGACCAGCCCCGGTTTCGGATAGGTTTCCAGCTCTTCGAGAAGGGCCGCTTCCGCCTCCCATGCGATGAGTTTTGCGTCCGGGCGGACTGCCGACAGAATTGTTTTGTCATACAATGAAATATCATGGTTGCCCTTCAGTAGAACATCGGGCGTGTCTTTCCGCCATTCCTTATAGCAGAAGGCGCGTCCGTTCCAGAACATGACTTCGATGTCGCAAAACTCGGGCGGATTCAGTTCAGACAGCGCGGCGCATAAGAAACGCAGTTCATTCCGGCCCCGGACTCGGAACAGCAGATCGACGTCCGATTTTTCATGAAGATAGGACAGTCCTGTCAGGAACTGCCACGCCAGACTCCCGAAGACCTCCGGGCTCAGTTGCGCGAGTCCCGAAAGAGGTTTCCGGCGCTCTTGCGTCAGGAGTTCCAGACACTCTTCCAGCCGGGGCAGGGAAAGCCTTTTTGCAATTCCGGCGGGATCGAGCGTGAATGCAAGGCGTTTCCATCCTTGTCCGGGAGGAAGCGGGATTCCGCAGTGAAGGCCCTCCTCTGTCAGACACGGCCGCCGCACGATGACGGGGCGTCCGCAAGCCAGCCATTCGCGGATCGTTTCCATGCAGCGCGGATCCGCCGTTACCGGGCAATCTTTTTCCGGCAGCAGCAGATCGTGGCGCGAAAAGGAAACGAGGTCAGGCATTCATGATTTCCCGGATGATTTTTGCGGCTTCCGGACGTCCGCCGCGCTCCGCTCCGAGTTGGTCGCGTGTGTCGGCGGATTGGTCGCGGCAGAAAGATTTATCCATACAGTCGTTTAAATTTCCGTCCCATACTTCCCTGAGGCCGCCCGTCAGGAAGAAATTCTTCACGCCGGGCGCGAAGACGGAGACCGTCTTGCTCAATTCCTCAAGATACTCCAGCGGCAGTTTGGTCACGCGGGCGATGGCGGGCAGGATCATCACGGAAGTATTGCTGTCCGGGAGTGCATAGGTGTCCCCGGCGCAAAGCCCGAAGGCGATGAATCCCCCGGCGATCGAATTGCCGTAGACCAGCGCCGCGACCTGATGCCCGTTTCTGCGGGCGAGGTCCTGAAGTTTGACCAGATGGGCGATATACTGATTGAGCCCGAGAAGTTCGTCCTCGAGCGCCATTTTCTGCCCGTTGTTGTCGACGAGCATCAGGATGGGCTGTCCGGGATGGTTGCGGAGGACGTTAATGAAGAGGCGCGAGAGGGCGAGGAGCTCCCTGATTCCGAGGCGGGTTCCGTTGGTGGTCCCGATGACGCTTACCGCGCCGGAAGCGGTCCGGCCTTCGCCCGATACGATGTTGTCCGTCACGGTGACGGTGTTTCCCGCGGGGAAGAGTTTCGGCAGAAGTTCCTGCAAAGTCATTTCGCACCTCCTTCGGACTTGAGTTCGGCCACGGTCAGGGACGGGATGTTTTCAGGGGAGGGATACCCCAGTTTCCGCCATACGTCGACCGCGTCGCGGCATCCGGCGAACTTTTCAGCGCGTTCCTCCAGCTGTTTCTGTTCGGCTTCGAGCTGATCGAGTGAATAATCCGGTTTGAGTGAAAGCAGACGGATCGCCGCCTGACGGAACGATTCCATGGAGTCCTCGACAAGCTCCCTGACCTGTCCCTGAAGATAGCGGTTTTTTCCGCCGAAGGTGCGCCAGACCAGCGCACGGTCGCGGGAGTCGAAGACCTCGACGCCCATGTTGGTTTCGATCACCTCCGGGCCGGACACGCCGATCCGGCCTTCCTCGGAGACGGCCAGCGCGTCACAGCATCCGGTGATGATCCCGGCTCCGCCATAGGCTCCGCAGCTTCCGCCGACGAGTCCGAAAACCCGGATTCCCGCCGCGCGGACATCCAGAATGGCCCGGATGATCTCCGCGACGCCGAGTTCTCCGGCATTGGCCTCCTGAAGGCGCACTCCGCCCGAATCGAACAGGAACAGCACCGCGTCCGGCTTCTTTGCCAGACACCGCCGCAGGAGTCCGACGATCTTTGCACTGTGGACTTCTCCGATTGCTCCGCCCATGAAGCGACCTTCCTGCGCGATGACCGCGACGGTTTTACCGTCCAGAGTCCCTTCTCCCGTCACGACTCCGTCGTCGAACGCAACCGGGATGTCGAAGTAATGCAGATGGGGGCTGATCCTTTTTTCGGTGGGCGGGCAGAGTTCCCGGAAGGACCCGGGATCGAGGATGCCTTCCAGCCGTTTCCGGGCGGAGGCCTCCAGATAATTGCAGCCGATATTCTGTAGATTCATTTTCACTCTCCCGTCAGGGCTTCGTACGCCTGATCGAGCCGGAGGCTGACCACGGACGGACTGGCCGCGTTGTCGTTGATCGAGACTTTCAGTCCGGCGGGCTTCCAGCGGTCCATGAAGTCGCGGACCACCGCCTGCCAGGAGGCTTCAAAGCCTTTGGCGGCCGTGTCTATGAGGAAGACACAGGCCTTTTCCGAAGGTACGATCTCCAGCATGACTTCCAGATTGGCCGAGGCGACCACCCCGACAAGGCTGAACGGTTTCACCGCAACGGTTTTGCCGTCCGGCGCTTCCATACGGTATTCGAGATGTTCCATAGGTCACCAGTTCCTGAATTTTGCGGGTGGATTGTAAAGGCCGTCGGACCAGCGGACCAGGTCCTTGATGTTCCGCGCGGCCAGCAGGTCGCGGGTCGCCTGATTCTTGCGGATGCCGAGATCCTCGGCGCGCTGGATGATGCCGCGGTCGCGGAGATTCTCCACGGCCTGACGGTCGCGGGCCAGCCCCATGGGGGTATAGCCGGCGACGCCGCGGACGGCCTGTTCGCGTTCCTCCGGAGTGCGGCAGAGCAGGAGGTTGGCGATGCCTTCCTCCGTCACGAGATGTGTGATGTCGTCGCCGTAGACCATGATCGGCGGGAGTTCGAAACCGGCCTTTTTCTGAAGTTCCCAGGCGTCGAGACTTTCGACGAAGGTGGGCTCCATTTTTCCGTGGAAGGTCTCCACGATCTGGACGACGAGACGGCGTCCGCGGGGCGGGGCGCCGGTTCCTTCATAACTTTCTTTTCCGGCGAGGAGCCATGCGGGGGAACAGTGGCGGCGTCCGCGGGGATCGCAGCCGAAATTGGGTGCGCCGCCGAACCCGGCGATGCGGTCGGCGGTGGCGGTGGAGCTGTTCCCCTGCGGGTCGATCTGGAGGCTGGCTCCTATGAACATGTCGGTGGCGTAGTGTCCGCACATCTGGCCGAACGCGCGGTTGGAACGCATCGAGCCGTCCGGGCCGATGGGGAAGATGTCGGGCTTGGTGTTGATGTAGTCGCGCATGCCGATTTCGCTGCCTACGGTGTAGATTGTCTTCACAAAACCGGACTCGATGGCGGGAATCATGGTCGGGTGGGGGTTCAGGAGCCAGTGGAGACACGCCCTGCCTTTGAGTCCGAGCTCCTCTCCGTAGGTGGGTAGCAGCAGTTCGATGGCCGCGGTATTGAAGCCGACCCCGTGGTTGAGCGAGCGTGGAAGGTATTTGGCGTAGATCCCCTTCATGGTCATCATGGCCATCAGGATCATGATTTCGGTGACTTCCGCCGGGTTGCGGGTGAAGAGCGGCTCCAGATGGAACGGGCGCGGGCTCCCGCAGATGTAATCGACCCATCCGGCGGGGATGTCCACGCGGGGAACCTTGTCGACGATTTTGTTGACCTGCGCGATGACGAGTCCGCTTTTGAAGGCGGTCGCCTCGGCGATGACCGGGGTGTCCTCCGTGTTTTCCCCGGTGTAGAGATTGCCTTCGCGGTCGGCCATTTCCGCCGCAATGCAGGCGACGTCCGGGCAAAGGTCGGTGAAGTAGCGGCTGTAGAGTTCAAGATACGTGTGTATATTGCCGATTTTGACTTTTCCCGTGGCGGCCATCCGCGCCATGCGCGCTCCCTGCGGACCGGAAAACGAGAAGTCGACCAGATCGGCAATCCCTTTCTCGAAGATGTCCAGCTGGGACCCGAGGGAGATGGTCGAGAGGACCATGTGGAGGTGGTTGACTTTGGCGGGATTCATTTCGGCGAGGCATTCCGACAGGAAGTCGGCCTGTTTCTGGTTGTCCCCTTCCACGCAGACGATGTCCCCGCATTCGATGACCGTTTCCAGCAGTGCGGTCATTTTTTCCGGCGTGACGAATTTGCCGTCGGAGAAGGCCGCGCCCCGTTCCAGACGGCATCGGCGTTCCGTTGCTTTATGATCGGCGTTCATAGAACCTCCTTGAAAAAACATTGTATATTGTATACAATAATCCGGGTTTGTCCAAATGCAACGAAAAAACATTTTTTTTATCCGGATTTCAGGGAGACGCGGTGGATTTTCAAGACGCTTGAATCATTGAGAAAGAAAAGGAAGAAATCCGCGGCCCGGCCTTTTTCAGCGGCAGCGGGATGCGGATTTTTCCATATTTCTTTCCGGAATGTCCGTGGCGTTTATTTCGGGCGGTTCGACCTGACATTCCAGGCGGAATCGAGGAGTTCCTTGTTGAATCCGCCTGGAACAACGCCTTCCGTGGCATAGATGTAGAGCGCGGCGACATAGGTGTGCCTGACAAGGATCAGAATCAGGGCACCCAGCGGCATGAAGATCGAAAGGATCAGGATGCTTGCGAACATCTGATGAAGGAATAGCCAGAAAAAGACGGGAATGAAAATAAGCAAGGGCAATGTCATGATCAGCTGCATGCCGATGAAGCCGGTGACCGATTCTCCCCAGGCCTGCCGGATGACTCTGACCGATCTTTTCAGCATTTCGATCGGATTGATGGTGTTTTCTTCGCGGATGATCACCGGAATGATGAATATGCACCCCAGTGACCATACCGTCCCGAGCACGGCCGCCGCGACTTTTCCCAGAGGATTGTTCTCCCCTCCGATTTTTTCAAGAATCACACCGACAACCGAAGAAAGCAACGACCAGAGGAAAATGACTTTGATTTTCGAGACAGCGACCTTGAGTCCGCGCCGCAGGGAAATCGGCTGCTGGTTGAGAGCCATGATCAGTTCATTATAGAGAGCAACATGGCAAAACACCATGACGAACATCAGAAAAAAATACGCGGCGAGAAATCCAAAAATGCGACCGGACGTGAAAAAATTTGTCTCGATGATTCCACTTTTGAACGTGTTTCCGCCCCAGAAAAAGAAGAGGACAAAGACGGCACTCAGGAAGATGCCGATTATGAGCGGGAAGACGACCAGTTTTTTATTTTTTGACAAAATCGACATGGCGTTTTTCAGGATTTGCCAATTCCGACTGAAAGCGTTCATAAATCATTCCTCCTCATTTCTTATTTTGTTTTGAGATAGCGGATCACATCGGTTCTGGAAATTCCCATGCAGTTTGCTTCGGCGATGAATTTGTTGAAGAGCCTTTCCAGCAGGACTTTTTTCTCCGCCGGGGAAGGTTCCTCGGCATTCTGCCGGGAAGAAACAAAAGTCCCGTTCCCTCGCTGGGGTTCGATATAGCCCTTCATTTCGAGTTCAAGGAACGCGCGGGCCACCGTATTCGGATTGATTCCGAGACTCGAACTGAGTTCGCGGATGGAAGGCAGTTTGTCGCCGTCGGTCAGCCGTCCTGAAGCGATGACGGCAGAGAGCTGGTTGAAAATCTGTTTGTACACAGGAATTCCGGTGTCGAACTCCAGAAAAATTTCTGAAATGAGCGGATTCATGTCAGTTTCCCTTTCATTGTTGCGTCGGTCCGGACTATTGCGATTTTCCTGTTCCGGCTCTTAATTTTCTATAATGTGTTTGTTTATTAGTGTATTAGTATTGTAATACACAAAAGAAAAAAAACAAGAGTTCCGATGAATTTTTTTCAAAAAAATATCGTCAGGCAGGGAAAATGCCGGCTGGACGATGCCGCTTTCAGGGTGCGGCAGGCGCGGCGTCTTTCGCGGCGCCTTTGACCTCGGGAACCTTTGCGCCAGCGTCGACCGGTTCGGCCGCTTTGACGGCGGGAGCGGGTTCGGCATTCTTTGCGGGTTCCGCCGGGACTGCATTCTGTTCTACCGGCTGAGGCTTCGGCTGGCGGCGTGATTTCTTCCGGGGTAATTTGCGTTTCTTTTCCGGCTTCACGGCCGGCTGGTTGGCCGTCTGCTGATTATTTTCCGCCGATCCCACTGGCTGTTGTCCTGCTGAGCTTGAGCCCGAAGCCCCTCCGGAGGCGCACCCTGTCAGAACAAAAAGAAGAGACATCAGAACCGGAAGACCTGCTTTCATATTCATTTTGAGAACCCTTTCATATGTGTGTCTGTTGAATTATCAGAGAGTTAACGTGATTTCGTCATTTTCCTGGCCTTTATTTCAGAAACAAGGAAAAAAGCGAATTCAGATTTTTCGGATAGAAACGAATTTCAAGCTGGTCTCCCTTGACCTGAATCGACTGGAAAAGCGCGATGACCGTGCGAACCTCATTCTTATTTTCCAGTTCGGCGATAGTTCTGTTGGCGATGGACTGTAACAGAAACGAAGGCAGGGGAAACCAGCCGACCCATGCCGAGTTCACCCGGACGGACAATTTGCCGTTCCGGAGCTCCGGGACGATTCTGGTGTCCGCATTGACGGCCAGCGGTCCAAGGGGCTGGCTGAGCTGAAATTGAAGTTCGCCGTTGCTCCAGATGCCTGAAAATGTGGGATTCCCCTTTTGGGCTTTCCGCGGTTGTGCCGCACGGAGCCCGTTGATGAGAAGCACATTCACTTCGTCCTGAGACAGTGAGACCATTGCGCACTCCACGAATTTTCCATCCTTGTCCAGCAGGGAGGCCGTGAGCTTCTGCATGATTTTCTGGATCGTGAGGAATTCCGTCATTTCGGGCATATCGGACACCCGGTAGTTGCGCGGCGTTCCGAGGATCAGAAAAGCGAGCAGGGCGAGGAGTGCAATGACCGCGGAGAGAATCCACAGCCATTTTCTTTTGCGCGATGCGGACGGAGTCTGTTCGGGAATGTTTCGGGGGGCGGGGGCGGATGTCATTCTGTGTTTCCTTGACTTGCGGATGGGTGAAGAGTTTTTCAGGAGGAGGGCCAGAGACTTCTGAGTTCGCAGACCCGTTTGGTGATGTCCGGGGCCTGCGTGACTTCCGTGACCATGGCGATCAGTTTTGCTCCTTCCGAGAGAAGCGTCGGGATGTGATGTGCCTTGATTCCTCCCATGACGGAAAACGGAATGTGGAGTTCTCCGCGCGTTTCGCGGATCACTTCCAGACCGAGCGGATGAATGGGGGTGTTTTTGGTCTGAGTGGGAAAAATCGGACCGAGGTTGACATAGGCCGCGCCGAGAGTCTGGGCTTCAAGGGCCTGCCCGTGTGAATGGGTGGACCGTCCGATCAGGAGGTCCGGTGCGAGTTTCACGGCATATTCGAGAGGCAGGTCGTTCTGTCCGAGATGAACGCCGTCCGCGCCGCAGATCAGTGCGATGTCGATGTGGTCGTTCATGATCATCAGGATGCCGTAGCGGTCGCAGACTTTGCGGAACTTCTCGGCAATGGTGCAGAGTTCCTTGTCGGAAACGCTTTTTTCGCGGAGCTGGACGATGCGGATTCCGGCGTCCGCGGCCTCTTCGAGAACCCGGAGGGTGCCGCGTCCGGCGGTGAATTCACTGGTGATGACCGGATACAGATCGGCATTGCGGAGCCGTTCCATACGGTTGTTTCTGATCTCGCTCATGAGAGGAGGGGTCCTTCCAATATTGAATGTAAAGAATTCTCCGTACTATAAAGCGATTTTGTCCGATTGCAAGAACCTCCCCTTGGAAAATCTTTGCCGGGCGGTTGTAAAAACCTCCGTCGGATGCTACAGTAATGTAATGAATTTACATCATCCGTTCATATATGGAAACGGAAGAGGAGACGATCGAATGCAGTTTGTGTCCGAAGAGATCAAGGGATGTCTGGCGAATTCGTCCGGCATCCGGAAAATGTTCGAGGCGGGAATCGAGCTTCAGAAAAAATTTGGAAAAGAGAATGTATATGACTTCAGCCTGGGGAATCCCGATCTTCCGCCTCCGTGCGAGGTGAAGACTGCCCTCGAAAAGATTGCAAAGGAATCCATTCAGCCGTTTTCCATCGGGTACATGCCCAATGCCGGATATCCGCAGCTTCGCGGGAAACTGGCCGGACTTCTGAGCGCGGAACAGGGGGCGCCGGTGGAGGGAAAGCATATCGTGACGACCTGCGGCGCGGCCGGAGGAATCAACGTGTTTTTCCGGACGATTCTTATGCGGGGAGACGAAGTGATCACTCCGAGCCCGTATTTTGTGGAATACGGTTTTTATGTGGGCAACGCGGGCGGAAAACTGGTGCCGGTGCCGTCGGTGGACTTCACATTCGAGCCGGATGTGGAAAAAATCGCCGGAGCCATCCATGAACACACCCGCGCGATCATCCTGAATTCACCCCACAATCCGACCGGGCAGATTTACACGAAGGAACATCTCAAGGCGTTGGCAAAAGCGGTGTCTTCGGCGGAACAGCGCTTCGGACATCCCATTTATATCGTAGCTGACGAACCATACCGCTTCCTGAATTTCGACGGACTGGAAATTCCGTCCGTATTCGAATTCTTCCGGCACAGCGTGGTGATCGGCTCCTTCTCGAAAAGCCTGTCGCTGGCCGGTGAACGGATCGGGTATATCGCGGTCAATCCCGCCATGGGGGCGGATGCCGACGAGCTGGTGAACGGCCTGATTTTCTGCAACCGGATTCTCGGATTCGTCAATGCGCCGTCGATTGCGCAGAAAATTCTGCTGGAATGCGCGGACGCCCGTGTCAATCTGGACATTTACCGGAAGCGGCGCAACGCCATGGCGGAAGTCCTGACGGAAGCCGGAATCCGGTTCACGATGCCGCGCGGCGCGTTCTATTTCTTCCCGCAGTCGCCGACGTCCGACGAGAGGATTTTCATTCAGGCCCTGCTGGATGAGAGGGTGCTGGCGGTGCCGGGCCGTTCCTTCGGAGCGCCCGGATATTTCCGGATGACCTTCTGCGTGGCCGAAGACGTGATCCGCAAGGCGGGTCCCGGCATCCGGCGCGCGGCGGAAGCGGTTCGGAAACAGGCGTAATTTTTCGGAGGGGAAGCCATGAAAAGTCTGCGGACCTTTGAGATAGTCGAATACGTGGAGAAACGGAAATTCTGCTCCATCACGGAACTGATGGAGAAATTCCGCGTTTCGCCCGCGACGATCCACCGCGACATCTCCAGTCTGGTGACGGCCGGACAGCTTCGCAAGGTGCATGGCGGCGTGGCTTCCCTGAACTCCACGCAGGCGTCGGTTCCGCCGAAGGACATTCTGCCCTTGCACTACCGGGAACGGATGAATATCGACATGTCCGCGAAAAAGACGATTGCGGAACAGGCGTTCCGGGAGATCCGGGACGGCGACACGCTGTTTCTGGATTCCTCCACGACGGTGTATTTCCTGGCGAAGCGGCTTCAGACCGCCTCCTTCGCAAATCTCACGATCATCACCAATTCCGTGCTGATCATTCAGGAGTTCACGAATTTTCCATCCCATTTCTTTCTGGTGGCGCTCGGCGGCAACTACGACGTCCAACTGAACGCGTTTCTGGGGCAGGCCGCCCTGCGGGAAGCGGAGTATCTGAAATTGGACAAGACTTTCATTTCGGGAGTCGGCCTGACGGAGAACGGGGTTTTCTCCCGGCACGAGAACCACACGTTCCTTCTCCAGCGGATTCTGGAACTGTCACATAAAAATTTCCTGCTGATCGGCAGTTCCAAATTCGGGCGGGCGGGGCTTTTTTCCATCGCCCCGCTTTCCTCCTTCGACAAGATCATTTCCGACAGGGAACTTCCCCCTTTTGCCCGCTGATCCGGCTTTTTATCCGAACGGAATGAAAAGAATGTGTCCGGAGGTGTGCCCTTTTTCCGTCCTGAAATCCAGCACGCGCCAGAGGAAGGACCAGCGGCTGTTGTCGCCGTCCGTGCGTGCGGAGATGAACGGGAAAATCAGACTTTCGCTTTTTGCGCCGTCGCGGCGGTAACTGTAAAGATAGCGGAGAATGCGGCTTTCTTCGCTGTTGCCGATCTTATAGCCGTTTGCCAGAATCCAGAGGACATGCCAGGTGTTGTTGTCCCCGCTTGAGGAACGCGAGACCAGGAAAGCCCCGGCGCTGTTTCTTTCGCGGAGTACCAGATGATCCTTGTAAAGACTTTTTCGGAGTTCGATCAGATATTGCCCCGCGGGGGAATTCGCGCCGCTGCCATTCGGATTCCTTTTGAAGGAGAGTGTCGCGGATTTGCTGCCAGCCGGACTGAAGGTTGCCCGGACGTCGGGTTCAAGATTCCGGTCGGCCAGCTTCTTCGCGTCGCAGGGAATATTCAGGGCTTTGCAGAGCGCGAGGATGGTTTCCTCCGAGGTGGCGATCTGTTTGCGCACCCGTGCAAGCTGTTCCATCTGGACCGCCATGGACGGGAGGACGGAACTGAGAATGTGTCCCGGTTTGAGTTTCCTGACCCGGACGGTCAGCGCGCGGCATTGGGCGGGCGTTTCGCAGCGGTCGTCCTTGAATTCGCTTTCGGCAAGCAGCGCCTTGTCCTTTGCGATACCTTCCGTTAATGATACTTCGCGGGAGAGGCGTTCGATCTGCACTTGGATTTCCCGGCGCAGGGAGGAGAGGTTGCGTGCGGTTCCCGGGACTTTCGGGACCAGAAACTCGTTTTGTCCGTAATAGACAAGTCCCGACAGGATCCAGGTAGCATCCTGCTTAACGGATTTTTCGGCCTCGAAAATATCTTTTTCCTCCACGATTTCAGCCTGTTCCTGTCCGAAGTTCCGGAACCGTGAAAAATAGAGGATGACCGGTGCGGCCAGTGATTTGTCGTCCGGGGTTTCTTTATAGCCGCTCATCAGAGGAAGAGAGACGAACTGCTTGCGGTTCCGTGTCCGTTCCCCGCCGGAAAGGAGCGGGATGGACATCCACTTGTAGCCTTCCGGGTAGTCGTCAAAACCGGAGAGGAGCGCGAGGCTGGCCCAGCGGTATCCTTCTCCCGTGTCCAGCTTCGATTTGAGAAGGATGGGGAGGAATCCGCCGGTGCGTTCGACCCTTGTGTCGAGTCCGATTGCCGGTTCCGTTTCCACCAGCCATGCGCGGAATGTGCGCCCGGAGGTCACGCTTGCGGGGAGCTTCAGTTCCGGATTGACCTGTTTGAGGTATTCCTCCGTTTTTGCACGGACAGCGGTGTTCGGAGTGCCGTCGAAAAGCCTGTAGGCCTTGTAGAGGGCCTTGAGACGGTCATTGTTCACATAAAGGGTATCCTTGCGGTAAGTCGAGAGAAGTGCGGCGGAAATGTATTCCTTCCGCTGGAGGTTTCCGCCCGGAGCGGTCGCGCCGCAGAGTCTTCCGTGAAGGTCGGTTCCTTTTTTGTCTTCGAACTGGAAGAGTAGAGGGCCGAGGAGGGAGAAGTGGAATTTTTCCGGCGAATCGAGGAAATAGGGGAGGAAAAAGAGGAAGCGGAAAGAAGTCTCCTGGCGGACGTCTTCTTTCGCGGGGGATTTCTCATAATGGAACATCGGGAACATGCCGAAATAACTGTCGTTTTCCATATGCACATACTTGAACAGCTCGCGCTTGGTCTGACGGATTTCCTGCGGGGTTTCCGGAATGCTGCCGGAATAACCGAGTCTGGCGAAATCGTAACGGAGCAGGTCTTCGTTGTTCTTGACGGCGGCGGGAGAATTCATTTCGTATTTGAAACTGACGTTCTTATCCCATGCATAGCGGGTTTTTCCTCCCGAGTAACCGAGGAGTCCGATCAGGTTGAAGGTTTTGTCTTTCTCGGGAGCCCAGTTGAAGGCGGGATTGAAGTCGTCGCGGTAGCTCCGCTCGAACCGGTAATGCCAGAAGAGCGGCCCTAGAACGGAGAGGTTCTGTGTTTCCGGGAGGTTGTCGTAGTAAACAAGGGGGCTCAGGAAAAGGTCGCCCTTGTTGGCGAGGAGGTAAAGGGGACAGAGAAAATGGCTTCTCGGGTTGGTGTATCGGAACAGCGGGAAGAAACCGAAACTGTCATCCGTGCGGTCGAACCAGACGGGACCGACATTGGTGATGTTCTTTTTGGACCAGCGGAAGGCAGGGAAGAATCCCCAGCAGTCCTGCCAGTACCAGAACGGAGCAACATATTGAAGGGAATCGGGGGCGTCGCTGAAGCGTGCGAGCGGGAAGAATCCGTAGGAAGAGTGATCCGTTCCCGTATACCACCATGCGGGGCCGGCGTAATTGATGTCTTCCCCAAACCGTGCGAGGGGGAAGAACCCTCCGGACTGGAGGTGTCCGGCGTCATTGCGGTACCACCATGCGAGCGTGGCGATGTTCCACTGGTCGCCGAAGTAGGCGATGGGGGCGAATCCCTTGTAGTAGTTTCCGTCGTCATCGTATTTGCCCCAGAAGGCGAGTGTCGCATAGTTGAAACCATGTCCGAAGCGTGCGATGGGGAAGAATCCGCCGGAACGCAGCGCCATGTTGCCGTCGCGGTACCACCAGACGGGACCGACGACGTTCCACTGTTTTTCGAGCCAGACCACGGGTAAAAGTCCGGCGGAATCGACGGTGCCGTCCTCATTTTTGTCCCAGTAGGCGAGGGTGACGTAGTTGAAACCGCGTCCGAAGCGTGCGATGGGGAAAAAGCCGCCGGAACGCACTCTCTCATTGTCGTCTTTGTACCACCAGACGGGCCCCGTGAAATTCCATTGCGGTCCGATATGGGCGACAGGGAGGAATCCGCCTGAATAGACTTTCCCGGTGTCGTAATTCGTGTTCCAGTATCCGAGAAGGACATAATTGAGGCCGGGGCCGAAGGACGCCAGCGGGAAGAATCCGCCGGAACGGCCCCATATCCAGACCGGTCCGAACCAGTTGAGCATGTCCGGGGTCGGATTGCGGTGGAAGAAGGGGAACGAACCGTAAGACCCGGACGGGACCCAGTAGGTGTTGAATACCCAGCCGTCGCCTGCAACAGGATTCCATGCGGCAAAGGGGAAAAGAACGGAATACTCATTGCCTTCCTGATTGAAGAAGGGGCGCACCGCAAAACCGTAGGGGTCGTAGTCGATCATGGGCCAGAGGATGCTGGTATAGGTCCCGCCGCGGAAGAAGACCGGCCAGATGTTGACCAGCGTGGCGTCGAAGTCCAGTTCGCCGCGGCGGTCGGCGGGAGTGGTCTTGTATTGACGGTAGGACGGCGGCAGAGGCTTGAATCCTTCGATGCGCGCGGAGGACGGCGGCGAATATTTCTGAACGGCGGAAATGCGCATCAGGCGTTCGCTGGAGGCGCACGAGGACAGCAGAAGCACGGACAATACGGCCGCCGCCGGTAAAAAACAGGATTTAAGATTCATATGTCGCAGTCTCCTCTTGATGTTGTTTCCTGCTAATATACATGGTTTCTTTGAAATGTCACATTGATAATATCAATAAAAAGGATTCATTGAATCAATAATTGTTCTTTTTGCCCGGAAATGTTTTTTTGTTGAAGACCGGGCGAGGCATCTGCGGGAGTTTCTCCGAGCACGCCTTCCGGCGCGCCGCAAGGATCGGGGTTCCCTGCGGAGAATCCGCCGGAAATCATGGGGAGGAATGGAACTTTCCGAAACCCGTTTCGGGATTGCTTGAAAAATCTGAAAAGGCGTATAAATTAGCTTTTCATCGACCCGTGTCGAATCAATCAACTTTTTGCAGGAGAGATTTTTTATGAAGAATGCCATTCTTGCCGCGTGTCTCGCTGTCTTTGTTTTTGGGCTTTCAGCCCAGGAAAAAAATCTGCTCGGTTCGAAATGGAATATTTACAGCGGATCAAAGACGACTGTCATTGACCAGAAGACCGGAGTCATTACATGCAAAAACCCCGAGCCGGGTGCAATGGCCGGGGTGGTTCAGACCATCACCCTGAATCAGAAGTCTCCGGCTGCGATCTGTTTTTCCGGAGAGAGCAAGGCGCAGGATGTCAAGGGAACGGCCGCTGGAAACTATTGCCTTTATGCGGATGTCCATCTGGCGGACGGAACTCATGTATGGGGGCGGGTCGCTTTGTTCAAGCCCGGCACCCATGATTGGGAAAAGGCGGAATTCAAGTATACTCCCGAGAAACCTATCAAGTCTGTCTCCTTTTATGTTCTTTTCCGGAAAATGACCGGAGAGGCTTCCTTCCGGAACATTATTTTCACCGAAGGGAAATAACGGCTCCGTTCCGAATGAATCCGGCTCTTCCGCGAAAAACGGAAGGGCCTTTTTTGTGCCTTCCGACCGGACGCAATGGAATGAGCCGGGCATTCACTTCAACTGTTTCGGGACATTTTTCTTCGGGGATTCGCGGAGCATTTTTGCCATGACACGTTCCGCTTCAGCAATCATTTCCTCGTCGGGCATGAGACCGGAGGAAGGTTCGGGCTCACTGAAGAGCTTGAGCATTTTGTGGAGGAACGGCATCTGTTTTTTCGAGAGTTCCCTGAGTTCCTTCCGGACCGTGTGGAGATGTTGCGGGGGATCCCGGTGCTTTCCGATGGCGAGGGCCGTTTTATAGTGGAGGGCTGCTTTTTTATAGTCGCGCAGATGGGTCATGCAGCGGGCGTAATAAACCCGGTAGAGGATGTTGAGCGGCGCCATCGAGATCAGTTTTTCATAGAGTCGGGCGGCGCTTCTGTATTTGCGGTTGGCGAAAAGGTTCCGGGCTTCCCGGCTGGTCATGAAGACCACTGTTTTCTCCAGATCGCGGAAAAAGGTGAACAGTGTGGTGTTCGAGGGCGGATTGTTGCCGACGATCAGTTCCTCGAGCGTGTCGTCCGCGTCGGTGTCCATGATCGTGCCGGTGTCCGGCAGGACCTCGAACGAAACATTGACCAGCAGGGTGCCGTCGTAGTGCTTGCGCTTGTCCGGATCGGAAAGGGTGACGAAGGCCTCCACGAGGTCTTTGAATTCCTCGGTTTTGGCCGGAGAGTTTCCGAAGAGATCCGGATGACATTCACGCGCGCGCCTGTAATAGGCTTTTTTCAAGGCGGAAAATTCGCAGTCGGCGGCGACGCCCAGCATCTCGTAATAATTCATTGCTTGCGGGAACTCCCTGTGTCTGTCTGCATAATATACTGCACAAACCCTGAAAAAAACAAGCGGCGAGGATGAAAAAACATCAAACAGAGATTATATTATATGGATTCACAAACAGGAAGAAGTTCCGCAATATGCTGGAAGAATATTTTGATGTAGTCGTCATCGGCGGGGGACATGCCGCCTGCGAGGCGGCACTGGCGTCCGCCCGAATCGGCGCCCGGACGCTGCTGCTGACGTTGAATCTGGACCATATCGCCCAGATGAGCTGCAATCCGTGCATCGGCGGGATCGCGAAAGGGCATCTGGTCCGCGAGATCGACGCGCTCGGCGGTGCGATGGGGCTGGTCGCGGATGCCACGACGATCCAGTTCCGGATGCTCAACCGGACGAAAGGTCCGGCGGTCTGGTCGCCCCGTTCCCAATGCGACAAGGCGGCATATCAGCGCGCGATGAAGCGGGTTCTGGAACAGACGGAGAATCTGGAAATCAAACAGGCTCAGGTCGTTGGTTTTATTCTGGAGAAGGATGCCGTCGCGGGCGTGGAAACCGAGTTCGGTGATCTGTTCCGGTGCAAAAGCGTCGTAGTCGCGACCGGCACCTTCCTGGCCGGAAAACTTCATTTCGGGCTCAAAAACTTTCCCGGCGGACGCGCCGGCGATCCTCCGTCGGTCCGTCTGGCGGAAGCCTTCCGCGAACAGCTCAACCTTCATGTGGGACGTCTGAAGACAGGGACTCCGCCGCGTCTGCTGGGCTCTTCGATCGATTTCAGCGTCATGTGTCCGCAGGAGTCCGAGGAAACGGACGAACGGTTCAGTTTCTTTCCGGACGATTCCATCCGTCCGGCCACGCTTCGGAAGAATCTTTCCTGCTACATGACCCATACCGACCAGCGCGCCGCCGCGATCGTCCGGGCCAATCTCGACAAGGCGCCGATGTACAACGGACTGATCAAGGGCATCGGCACGCGCTATTGTCCGTCCTTCGAGGACAAGATCATCCGTTTCCCGCAGCATGAGCGCCATCACATCTATCTGGAGCCGGAAGGGGAGTTCACGGACGAATACTATCTCAACGGTCTTTCCACCAGCCTTCCGCCGGAAGTCCAGACGGCGATTCTCCGCACGATTCCCGGTCTGGAACATGCCCGGGTTACGCGGTATGCCTACGCGATCGAATACGATTTCATCTATCCGGAAGAGCTTGACCGCTCCCTCCGCGTGAAGAAGTGGCGCGGGCTGTATCACGCCGGACAGATCAACGGCACCAGCGGATACGAAGAGGCTGCCGCCCAGGGACTTCTGGCAGGATTGAATGCCGCGCGCCATGCCGCCGCGCTCGATCCTGTGGAGTTCGGGCGCGACTCCTCCTATCTGGGGGTCATGGCCGACGACATCACCACCAAGGAGATCGTCGAGCCTTACCGTCTTTTCACCAGCCGCGCGGAGCACCGGCTCTCTCTCCGGCAGGACAACGCCGACTTCCGTCTCGCACCGCGGGCCTATGAACTCGGTCTGCTCCCGAAAGCGAAATATGACCGTTTTACCGCCTATGCGGAAAAGTATGAAAAAACGGAAATGGTCTGCCGCTCCATCCGCGAGGCCGGACGCAGTCTGTGGGACGCTCTCAAGGACTGCAAGGGGGATGCCGACAGCAATCCGCCCGCGTTCGCGCCGTCCGTCATCGGTCTGGACTCCGCCGATCTGCTGGACCGCCGGATTCTGCGCCGTCTTGCCATACAGTCCCATTACGAGGGATACATGCGGCAGGAACAGCAGGCGATCCGCCGTCTCCGGTCGCTGGAATCGTGGCGGATTCCCGAAACGTTCGACTATTCCATGATTCCGGGACTCCGCAACGAGTCCCGCATGAAACTGTTGAAGATTCGTCCGGGAACCTTGGCCCAGGCTGGACGGATCGATGGAGTTACGCCGTCGGAAATCTCTCTTCTGCAAGTGTTTCTGGTGCGGGAGCGCCGGGCGGAGCAAGGACGGGAGGCGGCGGATGTCTGATCAGGAAATACCGGACGCTCCTTCCTATTTCCGCGATGTCGCGGGACGTCTGCTTTCCCGGAAATCCACAGCCGCGGCGCTGATCGTCTGTCTGTTATTCCTCGGGACCGCGTTTTTTGCGGAAGGCTACTCCGCGTGGTGTTCCTTCCGGAAGTTGGAACCGGTGTATCAGCGCCAGAATCTTTCCGAACGTTTTCAGCCGCCGTCGTTGCGTCATCTTCTCGGGACCGATTATCTGGGACGCGACGTTCTGACCCGGGCGGTATTCGCTTCCCGGACCGCGGTCAAGGTGGGAGTGATCGCATCGCTGATTTCCGTGCTGGTCGGAGTGACTCTCGGCATTCTGGCCGGGTATTATGGCGGAAAGGTGGACGACGTGGTGGTCTGGATTTACAGCACATTTGCCTCCATGCCTTCGCTGCTGTTCATCCTTGCCTTTGCGCTGCTGGTGTCGAAGGGATTTCTGTATCCTCCTCTGGAGAAAGTGTTTACGGGGATGGCTCATGTTCTCCGGACCGAGCCGGGAATGCTCGCGGTATACCTTGGGATCGGTCTGACGGGCTGGGTTGCCCTCTGCCGGGTGGTGCGGGCGGAGGCCATGAAACTGCGGGAGCGTCCGTATGTGCTGGCCGCCCGGTCGTTGGGACAGAGCGATTTCCGCATTCTCGTCGGACATCTCCTCCCGAATCTGGCGCATCTGATCATTGTCTATTTCACGATGCGTTTCGCGTTTGCGGTTATGACCGAAGTGATTGTCAGTTATCTGGGACTCGGGGTGCATTTCGAACCGAGCTGGGGTGTGATGATCGCGGACGGACAGGAGCGGCTTTGGCGCGGCATCTGGTGGGAGGTCGGGGGTGCGACTGCCTTCATGTTTGTTTTGGTTCTGGCGCTGAATCTGGTCGGAGACGCCCTCCGCGACGCACTGGACCCCCGTCTCCGGACGTGAGAACGGTTTTTTTGTAAAAAATCCCGCAAATAATTCAAAAAATGACTTTTATTTTTGACCGGAAGGATTATTGTTCTATACATAAGGGCTGCGTGAAGCGCTTTTCGGCGTTTTTCGCGGTATTTATATAGGAATTATGGAATCAGGCGAATCGGAACCGCACTTGGCAAGAAGGTCCAGTGACGTATGGAAATATTTGTAAAAATGAAAACCTATGCGGAAAGACCGGGGATGACGTTTCCGTTTTTTCATGCGGGCGCCCGCTTTGGCGGACGGTGTTTTTGTTTTATGATGACTTGAAATATTTTCATGGATTTTTTTGTTTGGGACGTTCCAGTTCGCTTCAGGGCAGAGGAATAGCTCGATGAAGCGTTTTTTTGGAAAGCAAGACCGGCAGAGACAACACGCGGCGGGAGATCTGTGCATCTCCGCACCGGCGTGTTTTTTTGTTTCCGGCGATAATTTCAAACATATCACTCATCCTCCGCACCCCTCCGCCTGCTGCTCATTCAGGGAACAGATACAGCATGGTGCTTTCACGACAATCTGAAAAACAGCTATTGCGCAAAGAGAAACTTCATGCTAGAAGTTCTCTGGAAGCAAAGCGGAGAGCTCTTGCCGATCACGCCATACTGGAACGACTGGAAGCGCTCCCGGAATACCGGGCCGCGAAGGTCGTTGCCGCTTATGCAAGCGACGGAACCGAGCCGGACCTGATGCCGCTGCTCAAACGCGCCGTGTCGGATGGCAAAACCGTTTGCCTCCCCCGCTGGCGCTGTGATCTTTGCTATGAAATGGCCGTTGCGGACAGGGAGTTCACTCTGGTGGAAGGCAAATGGAAAATGCCGGAGCCCCCTCCTGAAGCCGCAACGGTGCCGGATTCCGAGCTGAAAAAGGCTCTGTGGCTGGTCCCGGGCGTCGCGTTCGATGAGAACGGCGGGCGTCTCGGACGCGGGAAGGGAATCTATGACAGACTCCTGGAACAGGCCGCGGGCACTGTCGCCGGAATCTTTTACGAGTGCCAGAAGACAGCGGCGCTGCCGCTCGAACCGCATGACAGACCTTTGGATCTGGTCGTAACGGAACGGGCCGTCTACCGCCGGAAACAGTAAATGCTTTAGCCTTTTAGGAGGAGAAAAACATGGAAATTATCATTTATTCGGCCGTCGCCCTGGGGGTCGGCCTGGTTGCGGGCGGCATTGCCCACATGATTCTGATCAAGGCGGTCGGCTCCAAGTCGGTGTCGATGGCCAACAAACTCAAAGCCGATGCGGAACGCGATGCCGAACGGCTTCTCCGCGAAGCCCGCGTCACCGCGAAAAGCGATGTCCTCAAGATCAAGGAGGAGTTCGAAAACGAGCTGAAGGAGCGCCGCCGCGAAATCCAGGCCTCCGAACGCCGTCTTGCCCAGAAGGAAGAGAACCTCGACAAGAAAGCCGATTCCTTTGAAGCCAAGGTCAAGAACCTCGAAAAGAAAGAGCACGATGTCGACGCCGTCAAGGAAAGACTGCTCGTCAAGGAGGAGGAACTCAAGAAGAACATCTCCCACCAGATCGAGGAACTTCAGCGCATTACCGAACTGGACCGTGAAAGCGCCACCGCCCTCCTGCTCGAAAAACTCAAGGGCGAAGTGGAAAACGAGTGCGGCCTCCTGATCCGCAACATCGTGGAAGAATCCAAACAGAAGGCGGAACGCGAATCCCAGAGGCTCCTGGTCCTGGCCATCCAGCGCTATGCCGGCGACTGCACCTATGAACGCACCACCGCCACCATTCCGCTTCCCAGCGACGAGATGAAGGGACGCATCATCGGACGCGAAGGCCGCAACATCCGCGCCCTCGAAGCCGCCACCGGCGTCAACATCCTGATCGACGACACTCCGGAAGCGGTCGTGATCTCCTGCTTCGATCCCATCCGCAAGGAAGTGGCCCGCCGCCTCCTGGAAAAACTCATCTCCGACGGACGCATTCATCCCACCCGCATCGAGGAACTCATCAAGAAGATCCGCAAGGAGATCGACGACGAGGTCTACGACGCCGGGGAAAAGGCCGTTCTCGAATGCGGACTTCAGGGCGTGCCCAAGCCTCTGATCACCCTGCTGGGACGTCTCCAGTTCCGCTTCAGCTTCTCCCAGAACGTGCTGAAGCACTCCATCGAAACCGCCGCCTTCATGGGCGTGATCGCCGCCGAGCTCGGACTGGATGAGCACAAGGCCCGCCGGATCGGCCTCTTCCACGACATCGGCAAGGCCGTCGACCACGAGATCGAAGGCACCCATGCCGCCATCGGCGCGGACATCCTCCGCAAGCATAACGAAGCCAAGGACGTGATCAACGCCGTGGCTGCCCACCATGAGGAAGTCGAAGGAACTTCTCCCTACGCGATCCTGGCCAACGCCTGCGACGCCCTCAGCGCTTCCCGTCCCGGCGCCCGCAGCGAGACCACTGAACTCTATCTCAAGCGTCTGGAGCAGCTCGAAACCATCGCCGGCGAATTCGACGGCGTGGAATCCTGTTTCGCCCTTCAGGCCGGACGTGAAATCCGCGTAGTGGTCCAGCCCGAGAAGATCAGCGAGGCGCAGGCGCAGGTCCTCAGCCGCGACATCTGCACGCGCATTGAAAAAGAGATGAACTACCCCGGACAGATCAAGGTTTCCGTGATCCGTGAAACCCGTTCCGTCGATTACGCCAAGTAAGGGCGGCGGAGAGGTTTCCCATGGAAGAAAGCGGTGTCAGGAAGGCTCTGGAACTTCAGTTCCGGGAATTTGCCCGTTCCTTTGCCCCTCCGGGGGAGGAGCCGCCACGGCCGAATGTCCTGAAACAGGAGCATACGTTCGACGTCTGCTCCCTGATGGACCGGATTGTCCGGGGAGAGCCCGGATTTGCTCCGGAACACTATTTCACGGCTTTTCTCTGCGCCCTGTTCCATGATGTTTCCCGCTTCGAACAGTACCGCGATTTCCGGACGTTCCGGGATGACAGGTCCTTCGATCACGGGAAACGGAGCGCCGAGATGTTCCTCCGCGACTTTTCCATTCCCGGCCTTTCCGAGACGGACCGCCGGCTCGTGGCCGTTGCGGTTGAACTCCACAACAAACCGAAACTGCCGGCCTCTCTTTCTCCGGACATTCTGCCGTTTGCCCGGGCGGTGCGCGATGCCGACAAACTTTCCATCATGAAACTTCTCAACAGACACTTCAAACGTCCGCTTTTTTCGCAGGAGGAAGCGGTTAATCTGGGAATGCCCGACACTCCCGAATTTTCCGAGGAACTGGTGCATGTCGCCTTGCGGGGCGAACCCGTGAAGCATTCCCTGATGAAGAATGTCAACGACTTCAAGATCTCCGTCTTCGGATGGACGTCCGATGTGAATTTCTCTGTTTCCGCACAGTTCCTGCTGGAAGGAGATTTCTACGGGGAACTCCGTTCGTTCCTGCCGGAATCCGTTCTGCTGGACGAACTTCATGAAGTTTCCGTCAACCGCCTGCGTTCTCTGGCGGAGGGGAGGGAGGTTCCGGAATCATGCCGCTCCTGAAGGTGGAACACCTCAAGAAATATTATCCGGTTCCGTCGCCTTTGTTCGGCCCGAAGCGGGTGGTGAAGGCTCTGGACGATGTGTCTTTTGAATTGAACGAGGGGGAAACCCTCGGGCTGGTCGGCGAAAGCGGCTGCGGCAAAAGCACTCTTGCCAGATTGCTGGTCCGTCTGGAGAACCCGACGGACGGCTCGATCTTCCTGAACGGACAGGACATGTGCGCCCTGCGTGGAGAGGCCCTCCGGAAAATGCGCGGGCAGTTCCAGATGATTTTTCAGGATCCCTATTCCTCGCTGAATCCGCGGATGAGCGTGTACAATGCGCTGGAGGAGGCATTGAAACTGCACTCAACCCGGGATGCGGAAGGACGTGCCGTGCGGATTGCGGAACTGCTCGAGATGGTCGGATTGAAACCCGAACACGCCCGGAGGTATCCGCACCAGTTCAGCGGCGGACAGCGCCAGCGGATCGGGATTGCCCGTGCGCTGGCGGTCAATCCCCGGTTCATCGTGGCGGACGAACCGGTTTCCGCGCTGGACGTGAGTGTTCAGTCACAGATCGTGAATCTGCTGCAGGATATCCAGAATGAGACTTCCGTGGCTTTTCTTTTCATCGCGCACGACCTGGCGGTGGTGGAACACATCAGCCGCCGCATCATGGTCATGTATCTGGGACGGATTGCGGAAAGCGGTCCGGCCCGCGAACTGTGCATGAATCCGGCGCATCCGTATACACGCGCCCTGTTGTCCGCCGTGCCCTCGACCGATCCGACCCGGCGCAAGAGACGGGTGGTTCTGACCGGGGATGTCCCTTCTCCGCTGAATCCGCCGTCCGGCTGCCGCTTTCATACGCGCTGTCCGCTCAGACAGCCCGTCTGCGAGCGCGAAGAACCTGCTCTTCTTCCTCTCAAGGGGGATTCAGTCCGTTATTGCGCCTGCCATTTTCCTCTGACTTCCGCGGAATAATTCTCATCGCGGGCGGGATGCGTCCCGGGTCAGAGACTCTTTTTTTTCGGTTTCAGGTTCAGGGAAGGGGGTTTGGAGGAGGAAAGGCTTCGCCCTGTATCGGAACTCCGTTCTGCTTGACGGCGTTCTTTTTCTTCGCGTTCCTTGGCCCAGAGGCGTTTCTTCTCCTCCAGAATCTTCTGTTCCGCGAATTTCAACTTGGCGTCGTAGGTTTCAAAATCGACGTCGGGAGGAACGCGCAGATACTTGAGAGTGCGTTCCGCGATGCTCTTGAAGTAAGGGCCGGAAACGGCTCCTCCGTAGTAGGCTCCCTGAGGTTCGTCCGCCGTGACGAGCAGAACGAATTTCGGTTTGTCCGCCGGAACGAAGCCGACGAACGACGCGGTATATTTCTCGTGGGAGTAAACTCCGTTGACCGCCTTTTGCGCCGTGCCGGTCTTGCCTGCCACATGGTATCCGCGGATGGCCGCGTTCTTGGCCGTTCCTCCCGGCTCCGTGACCCTCTTCATCATATCGACAATCTCACGATGGGTGTCCGGATTCCTGAAGAGGTTCTCTCCCCGCTGGATCGGCACCTTCTGGATTTCTCCTGTGTCCGGGTTCTGGATGCGGTCCACGAAGCGGAGCTTGATGGAATGCCCGCCGTTGGCCAGGATACAGTAGGCCCGGACGATCTGGAGCGGAGAGGCGCTGATGCCTTGTCCGATGGGATAGCGCGTGATGGAGATTTTGGTCTGATTTTTGTAGAACAGACCGACGGTTTCCGGACGCAGCGGCGCGCCGGTCTTCTGGCCGAACCCGAAGCCTTCCAGGGTATTCCTCAGGTTGGGTTCGCCCAGTTCAAGCGCAATTTTCGCCGTTCCGATGTTGCTGGACTGCTGGATGATGTCCGAGACGGTCAGCACTCCCAGCGGATGGGAATCCCGGAGGAGCTTTCCCGCATAGTACCAGCGTCCATGCTCGCAGTCGAAACGGGTTTCCGGGGTGACGATTCCGCGGTCGAGGGCGGCGGCGACCGGGAAGGGTTTCATGATGGAGCCCGGTTCGAACGCCATTTCCGCGACCGGGTTCCGGGAGGTGAATTCCTTGAGGGTGGAACGGTCGTTCGGATTGAATGTCGGACGCTGGGCCACCGCGATGATGTCGCCGGTATAGGGATCGGCCATGACCGCATAGGCGCGGACGGCTTTCGTGCTTTCCATGAGTTTGTCGATTTCTTCTTCCAGAATCGCCTGGATCGGTTCGCGGATCGTCAGAAAAATATTGTAGCCGTCCTGCTCCTTCTTCTTGGAGATTTCACCGAAGGCGAGGGGAATGCCGTCGCGGCTCCTCTCATACTTCATCTTGCCGGCCACGGAACTCATGTTCCGGTCATAAAACTTTTCCAGTCCGCTTTTTGCGATGACGCGGTCGCGGTCGATGGTCGTAAAGCCAAGGATGTTGGACAGCATTTCATTCTTCGGATAGATCCGCTTCATGTTCACGATGCACTTGACCCCGCGGACTTTTGACTTGATGATGTTGAAGCGGATCCGTTCGAATTTATTGAATTCGATATAGTTGTCGATCAGGACATACCGGCGTTCGACCACTTTCCGTGTGCCGTCTTTTTCTGTGATGATGGTTTTTTTCCGGTTCAACTGGCGGAACAGGCGCTCTTCATCGACGGACAGCTCCTTTGCAAGAAACGCGGAGGTCTCGCGGCATTCCTTCTCACTGGTGATCGCGGAAGGATCTCCGATCACGCAGCCGTAGGGCGTATTGCCCACAAGCAGGTTTCCGTAATAGTCGAAGATTTCTCCGCGGATTCCGTCGTTTTCCTTTTCAATCGTGTATTTCGCTTTTGCCTTGGTGAACAGTTCTTCATGGCGGAGAATCTGAACGGTGTAAAGATGGCAGACCAGAAGGATGAAAAGAATCCCGAAGAGCCAGCAGGCCACTTTGATGCGAATGCCGATGCTTCTATATCCGGTCATGGTTCACCTTGAAAAAACATTTCAGCGTTTTTTGCTGAGCTGTGCATATTCATCCGCGCTCCGCTTCTTCGCTCCGCTTTCCGACGAGAGCTTCTGTTTCAGCACTTTCTTGCGGGGAATCGGAGGATCCATCAGGGAAACATAGGAAATCTGACGGTAGTCCGCTTCGCGGAGACCCAGCTGGTAGCGGGTGATCTTTTCACTGATGCTCGGCCAGGCGGTCAGCTCCTCGCGACGGTTCCTCAGGTTGTATATCTGAATGTTGAGCTCCTTGAGCTGGGTCTTGATCTGGGCGGAGCGCTTGTTGAGCGCCTCGATTTTCGCATTGAAGTTGATCCGGTAGGCGACGGCGCAGAAGATCAGCAGACAAATCACGCCGATCCGTACGGCGAATCCCAGCAGCCAGGGTTTGGTGTGATGTGTCCTGATCGGCGTGATATGTTCAACGCCTTCGTTCTTCAGTGGCCTCGTGTAAGTGTTCATGGTTTCCGCCTGTCTATATTAAATTTTGCTGATTGTTCTTTGTCATGCGAGTTTTCGCGCCCCCCGGAGTTTGGCGCAGGCCGCTCTCGGATTGGTCCGGATTTCGTCCTCTTCCGCCGTAACCGGCTTCCGGGTAAGTATTGTCAGTTTCGGCTGCCAGTTGCAGATGCATACCGGACATCCCGGCGGACATTTGCACTTCTCGGCCATATCGTTCATGAATCGTTTGACGATGCGGTCTTCCAGAGAATGAAAGCTGATCACCGCCAGCACTCCGTCCGGATTCAGCAGTTCCGTCGCGGCCTCCAAGGCTCTCCGGAGCTGCCCGAGTTCGTCGTTGACCTCGATCCGGACTGCCTGAAAACAGAGGGTCGGAGCCGGAGGCGCCCCGCGGCGCACGGACCGTTTCAGCACTCCGTTGCAGACTTCCGCAAACTGGAAAGTCGTTTCAAACGGCTTTTCCGTCCGCCTATCGACCACCGCGCGGGCCAGAAAACGCGCCTCGCGAAGTTCTCCGTATTCGCGGAAAATCCGCTCGAGCGATCTTATGTCATATGTGTTCAGGACCCGGGCCGCGGTCAGCTGCGCACCGTTGTCCATCCGCATATCGAGCGGCCCGTTGGAGCGGAAGGAAAAACCCCGCTTCGGATCGTCGATCTGCGGCGAAGAGACCCCGAGATCCAGCAGGATGGCATCCGCACCGTCCCATCCGGACTGTTCCGCAACACGGGCAATATCCGCGAAGTCGCTCTGGACCAGAGTGATCCGGTCGGCGGCGAATGCGAGATTCTCTCTGCTTTGCTCAATGGCCTCGGGATCGCGGTCCAGCCCGAGAAGGAGCGCGTCCGGATTCTGCCGGAGAATCATGGCGCTGTGGCCGCCCCGTCCAAGCGTGCAGTCGATCAGGCGGAACTTGCCGGAAGTCTTTCCGTCCGTGAGGAGGGCGACTGTCTGCGCGGCGAGAACCGGAATATGGCTGAATTCAGTGTGTCCGGAATTCATCTTACCGTTCTCCCCTGGGTTCCGGCAGTTCGTTGATCCGCTGCATGACGTCGAAGAAATCACTGTTTTCGCTTTCGTTCAGGGCCTGCCAGCCTTCAGGCGTCCAGAGCTGGATGTGCCAGAAGGCTCCGACCATGACCACCTTGTCCCCGAAGCCGCCGTGTTCCATCAGTTTCTGCGATATCTGAACCCGTCCCTGTTTGTCGCACACGCAATTCTGCGCGCGCGAGGCGCAAAGCGCAAGGTCCCGCAGCTGGCGGGCGTCCGCAAGGGACATTTTCTGTGCTTTGAGAATCACCTGTTCGTAGAAAGTCTCCTTCGGGATCAGCTGCACAATATGTTCCTTGGCGGGAAGAAGATAGAAAACGGTTTCCCCCTCTTTCCTGCGCCATTCCGAAGGGATGGCGACACGGCGCTGGGAGTCGATCGTGTGTGTAAAATGATCGACAAAGCAAAATTGTTCTTTCAGTTCCGCCATGAAACCCCATCCATCTCTTTTTTGCACCTAATCTCCCCTAAACACCCCTATTCTACCCCTGAATTCTCCTTTTGCAAGCTTTTTTTTCGAAAAAAATGATTTTTTTGGAATTTTTTTTTGAGTCCGGGACGGAAAAAAGGACCACCGCTGCTATCCAGAGCCGCTGTGATCCTTGAAAACAGTGAATTTTTATTATATGCCGCCAGCCCTAGGCCGGGAAATGGAATCCGCTGTTGATATTGACTGTTTCACCGGTCATGGCGCCGCAACGCAGGGTGTTCACCACGCATTCGGCAACCTCATTGGCGTTTGCCGCCCGGTGAAGGGGAAAAAGTTCGAGTTTTTGACGGATCTGTTCATCCGTGAGCCGTTTATGAATGTTTTCCGTGACGACCATACCCGGTGCGACCGTGTTGACCGTGATGTCGTAATTGCCCAGTTCAAGGGCAAAGCATCGGGTGAGGGCATGAAGTCCGAGCTTGGATACGGCATACGGAATCATCTTCGGCGGCACCGCCACATGCGCCTGAACCGATGATATATTGACGATCCGTCCCCAGCGGCGTTTCTTCATGCCTTCCGAAACCGCGAGGATCGCAAGGTAGGCCCCGGTCAGATTCACATGAAGCAGCCGTTCGAACCATTCCCTTTCGGAAAGCCCGTCCGGGCGCTGATAGTGGTCCAGCCGCGCATTGTTCACCAGAATGTCCACGGGCGGGACTCCGAGGAGCTTTTCCCGGAGTTCCTTTTCGTTTGAGACATCGCAGAGAAATTCCACAGCGTTTCCGCCCCCTGCCCGGATTTCCCCGCAGACGTTCCGAACCTTGTCCGGATTGTGGGCGCCGTTGACCAGCACAAGGCATCCCTGTTTTGCCAGTTCGAGGGCGATTTCCTTTCCGATTCCCTGCGAGGAACCGGTCACCAGCGCCGTTTTCTCCTGAATGCAGTCAGCCATGATTCATTCTCCCCTGTTTTTTGCCAGTGCCTTCAGATGGCTGGCGGCCAGCGCTTCCATTTCTTTGTAACGATGGTCGCGGACCAGTTCCGGACGGAAAATCGAAGCTCCCGCTCCGAGAGCGCACGCGCCGGTCGAGAGCATGTCCGCGACGGTTTCCGGCGTGACTCCGCCGGTCACCATGAAAGGAATGTGTGAAAGCGGGCTCATGACCACCTTCACATAAGGATGTCCGCCGGGAAGCACCGGAAAGATTTTGACGATTCCGGCTCCGCATTCCCATGCGTGCGCGATCTCGCACGGCGTGTAAGCGCCCGGGATCGGAAGCATTCCGAGTTCGCGGGCGAGCGCAACGACGGCTTCATCCGTGTTCGGGGAGAGAATGTATTCCGCGCCCGCCTGACAGGCTGTCCGGACCGCTTCCGGATTCAGGACCGTGCCCGCGCCGATCCGCAGGACTCCCTCGAAACGGGACCGCAGTTTCTTCAGCATGCGCGGCGTTTTTTCCAGCGTTTCCGGATCGGACGGATCGAACGTGACCTCCAGCAGTTTCACGCCCGCACGGACCGCCGCTTCCGCACAATGGAGAATCCGGTCTTCCGGGATTTGACGGGCGATCACGATGAATTTTTCCTGACGGATGAATTCGAACAGGTTCATTTCAAGATTCCTTTGAAGTAATAGACGGTGTCCTCTTTCGGGCGGATGTCGGTCAGATTTCCGGTATAGTGGCGGAGGTTCCGCGGCTGGAAGGGATGTTTCCGGACGGCGTCCTCGTTGATTTCGATTCCGAGTCCCGGTTTGTCTGGAATCCGGATGAAGCCGTCTTCGAAAACGACCTCCTCGTCGGAAAAATCCTTCCGGAAGGAACCGTCGGTCAGCATGATTTCATGGATCAGGAAATTCGGTGTGCACGCGGCCAGCTGGAGGATCGCGGCGTTGGACACGGGGCCGCTGGGATTGTGGAAGGAGACGGGGATATGACGGGCCTCGGCCATGGCGGCGATCTTTTTGGATTCGAGAATGCCGCCCGCGTGAAACACGTCCGGCTGAACGATGTCGACCGCATTTTTGTTGAAGAGATCGTTGAATCCGAATTTTGTGTAGACCCTTTCCCCGGCGGCGACGGGAATGTCCGACTTTGCGCGGACGGCCGCCAATGCGTCGAAGTTGTCCGGCGGACAGGGTTCTTCCAGAAGCATGGGCTTGAACGGGGCGAGCTCGCGTGCGGCCTCGATGCCTGTGTAGGGATTGAAGCGGCCGTGACATTCGATCAGCAGATCGATATGCGGTCCGACTGCCTCCCGGACGGCTCCGACGATGGCTGCGGCCTTTTCGAGTTCTTCATTGCTTAAGGTCATGTGTGCCTTCCCGAAAGGGTCCCATTTCAACGCCTTGACGCCCAGTGAGACAGCTTCCCTCGCTTTGGCCGCGAATTCGGCGGGTTCACGCGCCCCGGTGAACCATGCGTTGGCGTACATCTTCACGCGATCACGCATTTTGCCTCCGAGGAGGGCATAAACGGGCGCGTTGAAAGTTTTTCCGGTAATGTCCCAGCAGGCCATCTCGATGCCGCTGACGGCGGAGGTCAGGACGGGACCCCCTTTCCAGTAAATATCGCGGTAGACCTCGAAGCACATCCGCTCGATTTCCAACGGATTGCGTCCGACGATGAGGCGTTTCAGGTCTTCCACGCATCCGGAAAGCGCCGTCTCCTGGGTGCCGAGGGAGGCTTCCCCCCAGCCGTGCAGTCCTTCGTCGGTTTCAACCTTGATGAAGGTCCAGTTCGTTCGGAATGCATCGCATACGAAAGTCTTGATGTCTGTGATTTTCATGGCGGACTCCTTGCCTTTTTTGAAGTTTCTATAGACAATATACTTGAAAAAATCGAAATAAACTATATATATTATGCTATATATGCCGCAAATAATGCTGGAGGAAGAATGCTTGTACCGCTGCTGGAATTCTCAAAATCGCTGGAGTCGCTGGAGTTGTTCGGCGGGATTCGCTTCTGCTGGCATTTTCTGGACAACTCACTGCTGCTGAGCGTTCTCCCCGTACAGACGGAACACGACCGGATTCTGCTCTGCAAAAAATTGAAAGACGTGCAGGGAATGCACCGTTTGTGTCTGCAAAGCCACCGCAGAACGGCCTTCGCCAGGGCGCTCCGGGTCCGCGGTCCGTTCCTGCTGCATTGTCATTGCGGATGTCTGGAGCTGGCCGTTCCGTGGTTTCCGGAGAACCGCTTCGCCGGAATCCTTTTCGCCGGGGCATTTTCGGATGTTTCCGCGGCAGGATATTCCGAATTCCGGAAAGAACGGTCTCTTCTTCCCGTGATGGAGGAGGAGAGACTCCTGGCGTTGGGAACGTTTCTGGAGGAGATGATGGCGCGTTAGCTTGCGGGCCTCCGTTTTCAGGAAAGCGATCCTCTGCTGCCGCCCGTTCAGACGGAAGATTCCCGTATTCTCTTGGCGGCGAGATACATGCGGGCCCACAGTTCCGAAAAACTGACCGCTCCGTTTCTGGCATCCCATGTCGGGTTGAGCCTTTCCCGTTTTCTGCATCTGTTTTCAGAAGAGGTTCGTTTTCCGTTCAGCGACTGGCTCCAGCGGCTCCGGGTGTCTTCCGCCCTGCGGCTTGTGGAGGGATCGGATGTCCCTTTCGGGACTATCGCGGAGAGCTGCGGGATCATCGACCAGAGCCGGATGACGTTTCTTTTCCGCCGGTATTTCGGGAAGACGCCGCGCCGGATGCGTGCCGAGGCGTGTATCCGGATGTCCTTGTGATTTTCTTGCGTATCGTGAAGAAATTGCCGTTTTCCATGATCCCCGCGCATTGCAAAAAAACGCTTGTCCGTGTATAGTAATATCCAACCTATTTGAAAGGATCACGAGGAACATGAACCGGATTTCAACTCCGCTTGAGGGGCAGTACGCCTTTGAGAGATTCAAATCTTTTTCGAGATGGAAACGCGCGGCGAAAGGGGCTCTGACCCGTCTGATCGGACTGGATGAACTTCTGGCGCTGGACCGCAAACCGATACGGACCGAATCGCTCTGGAAGCGAAAAGTCGAACTCGGAACGATCGAGAAGATCGCTTTCGAAACGGAACCGGGCTTCCGGACGTTTGCCTATGTGTGTCTGCCGAAGAAGGGGACGTCCCCCTATAAGACTTTCATCTGCCTCCAGGGACATTCCACCGGAATGCACAACTCCATCGGAGTCGAATGGAAAGATGAAACCGCCCCGAAGCAGATCGAGGGCGACCGCGATTTCGCGATCGGCTGTCTGGAACGCGGCGTCGCGGCAATCTGTCTGGAGCAGCGCTATATGGGACAGCACAGCACTAACGAGGACCGTTCCCCCAGTTGTTTTGTTCCGACCATGATCAACCTTCTCGGACATCGCACCACTCTGGCTGAGCGGATTTATGACGTGGATCGTCTCGTGGATTATCTCTATACCCGCAAGGACATTGATTTTTCACACATCGGCCTCATGGGCAATTCCGGCGGAGGCACCACAACCATGTTTGCCGGTGCGCTTCTCGACCGTATCACACATTCCATGCCGTCGTGCAGTTTTTCCTCGTTTCGTGACAGCATCGGGGCGATGGAGCACTGTTCCTGCAACTATATCCCCGGACTTCTGCTTTTCGGAGAAACGGCCGATGCCATCGGACTGACCGCTCCCAAGCCGATCGTGGTGGTCAATGGGGTGGAGGACTCCATTTTTCCGATTCAGTCGGCCAACGAGCAGTTCGAGCGGATGAAGAAAATCTATGCCGCTGCCGGAGCTCCCGGAAATTGTCTTCACGCCATCGGAAAGGAAGGGCACCGCTTCTATGCGAAGGAAGCTTGGGGCGCCATGTCGGAGTTCTTCCTGAAGTAATCATTTTCTTCAGACCCGGCGACCGTCAAAAAAGAAGGGAAGACCTTTTGTGATCCTCCCTTCTTTATTTTTTTTCTGGAACTGTTACCGGAGGAAACTTTTCATTCTCCGGAAATTGGATTCGATTGCCGCAATCCAGTCCTGAGTCGGGAGTTCTGCGTTGAGCTTGATTTCATAGTTGAACGGTCCTTTGTAGCCGATGTCGCGCAGGGCTTCCAGAAATGCCTTCCAGTCGATTACGCCCATGCCGGGCATCCAGTGCCGCTCATCGATTCCGTCGTAGTCTGAAATATGAAGAGTGATGAGCTTCGGACCAAGATTGCGTACCATGTCCGGAATGGTGCTGTATTGATCCATCAGGTGATTGACGTCCAGGCAGCATCCGAACGTATCGGAGAACCCTTCGAGCATCCCGCTGATGTCGGCAAGCGTATTGCCCATGCACCGCCGGGGGAGCATTTCCAGTGCGACACGCATTTTCTTTTCCCTGACCTCGTCCTCCATTTCCGTCATGCTCTTCCTCAACTGGGTGATGTGTTCGCGTCGGAGATTCTGGTTGACGGGTTCCGTGCTGGGATGAAGAACGATGATTTCAGAACCGAAGAACTCCGCTTCCTTCAACAGCGCGCGGAAACGTGACATCGCACGAACGCGGAGAGGTTCGTCCGGATCGGAAATGTCATCCGGCTTCGTAAAGGGAATATGATAGGAAATGGCCTTTTTTCCGGTCTCATCGAGCATTTTTTTCAATGCCTCCCGGACCGCCCTGTCGTAGTCCCCGGTGAAGTTGACGGGATTGAGTTCAAAGGTGCGGATGCCTGAATCCCGCAGATATTGGATCTGCGTGTGGTTCAGCCCGCCGGTAAGGGAAGAGATGGAAACACCAAGCCCTGAATCAAACATGGGAAGAATTCCTTTCTGAAAATAGATATGGAAAAAATACTTCTTTACCTTGTAAAAATCAAGATGCATGAAAAAAAAACGAAGCCGGATGGTTCCAGCCCCGTTTTTTCAATGGCTATAGAAATCTTACTTGATCGTGATGGAGAGATCTTTGAACTGAAGATCCGCTTTCTTGTTGTTCCAGTCGGCAAGGATGATTATTTTGGCCTTGACCGTATCCTTCGGCCAGACGTTGTTGGCCCATCCGGATTTGGACATGCCTTTGATGGAACCGGTCATGACTTTCCAGTTATTGTCCGCATAAATATTTCCGCCCGTATAAACATATCCTCCACCGGCATGGATGCGAAGCGAGGTTCCCTCTTTGAAGTCGGAAGGAACGGGATTGACGAGGGTGACTTCCCACGCATCATCCTTTTTTTCAACTTTGGCAATTCCGGTTCCGACAAAAGTAAAGTTGGGCAGATCGGAAAGGTCGGCTTTTGTATTCCCACAGACATAGAAGTGTCCGGCGGGTTTCCATTTGGAAGCGTCCTTGACCAGAATGGTTTTAGACCCTTTTTTCGCATCGGCGGCAAGAACGGTTTCCGTTCCGGCGACCAGATTCACATTGGGGGGCATGATTGTCCGGCCCTTATTGTCTGTTACAATGAAACCGAAAAGAACCCAGGGTTTGTCCTTGGGATCTTTATCCGTGAGACTGTCTTTGACTGACAGCTTGAGTGTATAGGTTTTTTCCGGATCGATGTCGAAAGTCTTCGCGGAAATGAACATGACCGACTTTGTGACAGCGAGTTCTCCGTCCTTCTCGACGATGGCCGGATTTTTCGACCAGTCAGCGGCTTTGTTCAGTTCAATGGTTTGGGCTGCGAGTGTTCCGGCTGCGAGCATGACAGCCGAACCGATCATGGCCTTGAGACTTGCGTTCATTTTCATCCCTTTTTTTTATTTGGGTTGGCAGGATATTTACAGTGCCAAAATACAACCTTAATTTATTTTTTTCAAGCCTTTTTGCGTAATAATCTGGAAAAATGAAGAAAAAAATTCAGAATATGAGCGTAAAAGGACAGCGAAACTTCATTCCGGGTGGGGCGCGGGAATCCTATTTTACACTTGGCGTTGAACCGGATGCGGCAATCCTGAAATAATCCGGCAGTTCGCTTTTCGCAAATTCTCCGCAGAGCGCGCAGCTTTCTTCCGGATTCAGCGGATAGTTCCCGGACCTCGCACTCCGTTCGTTGATTTTTTTATAGTACGTTCGTACAATGCATTCCCTGCGGGGATTTCCCAGGGATTCACTCATGCGGATCCAGATTTTTTCAAGCGGCTCTTTCGTGATGTTCCCGAAACTCATGGGAGTGAAGTCACAGGGGCAGACCTCTCCGGCGCTGTCGATATAGAGATGCTGGGTGCCTCCGGAGCATCCGAAGAATTCCGGACTTTCGATCTGGTTGAAGGCGCAGACCTTCGGGTAAAGTCCCCGTCGGTTCGTCTCCGTATGGAACGCGCGGAGTTTTGCGATCTCCTCCGGTGCGAGGAAGGTCGCGTCCGGAGCGTCGCGCAGCATCCCGCACGGCATGGCCTCCACGATCCGGAGTTCGTGGACATTCCAGTCCGATGCCAGTTCATGAAGTTCCCGGAACCGTTCCCGGTCCGCGAATTCCGGCGTGGCGACCGCTCCAAGCATCGTATAGAAGCCATTCTTCAGCGAAACTTGAACCGCATCCCGGACAAATTCGAACGCTCCCGCATGATTTCTGAAACGGTTGAACTCGTCCGGGTCCGCACGGTCGAGACTGAAACAGACGGCCCACAGCCCGGCTTCCTTGAGCCGAATTGCCGATTCCTCGTCGAATCCGCGTCCGGTCGTAAACAGAATTACCGCTGCCCCGCCCGAAGACGCTTCGCGGACCAGCTCCGGCAGGTCCTCCCGCAGGATTGGGTCTCCTCCGGTGAATCCGATGATTGCGCAGTGGAGTTCCAGCAGCTGCTGGATTGCGGAACGCCATGTTTTCAAATCCAGCTCTGCGCTTTTCCTCTTCCGGGTGCTGCAATGCGGGCACTCGAACGTGCAGCGCGCCGTAACCGCCAGAAAGGCCGATACCGGATTCAGTCTGCGCCCGCTCAGCATCGCTTCGAACATCCGGTCGAAGGCGCGCGATGGGAAGGGGGGCATGAACGAGTTCAAAACCCATTTTCCGTTGTGGCGTGTGAGATTTTCGCCGGCCAGCCATTTCCGGGCGAAGCGGAAAGTGGACAGCCCCGGCTTCGATCTTGCGAATTCCTTTTCCACTGCTTCCGGTACTCGGCGTTTTCCGCGTTTGCGGAGTTCCGCGAGAACGGCAAGCGGAACCCCCGTGATGCGGCGGTCGCACAGAATCCGCAAAAGTTTGAACAAACGTATCACTTTTTAAGCCCTTTTGCCATGACATAATGGTGGGCGAGGGGGAGTTTCGAGTTCCGGACTTCTCCTGTGAAATATTCCGCGACTTCCGGATCGGAGGCGAGCGGGAGAATCCGGTCGAACCCCGCAAGAATTCCGGTCGAAAGAACCCATTCTGCAAAGGGGATGTTTTCCGGCGGCATCACTCTGATTTTTCCTTCCTCGAAAAACTCCGCCTTGAAGTTGTTTTTCTCCAGAAGACGGTACAGAAATTTGGAATCCGGTGGAAAATGGTGGAGAATGGCTCCCCGCGTTCGTTCCGGAAAACGTGCCAGCGTCCGGCGGTATGCATGGAAGATGGGCGGAAGCGTGGTTACAAGGTTGGTCACGAAAAGAAAGGTTCCTCCAGGCTTGAGAACGCGGCGGATTTCCCGGAAGAGTTTCTTCGGGTGGCTGTATCCCAGTGCCCAAGCGGAAACAATCAGATCGACCGATTCTGCCGGAGCACCCTGCAGAAATTCAAGCATGTCGGCGCACTGGAAACGGCTCCGGAAACAGAGCTTCGCCGCTTCGTTCAACATGCCGTGGGAGATATCCACGGCTGTGATGCACGCGGCGGGAGTGTTTTCTTCCAGAAAAGCCGTGGTGTGTCCGCTCCCGCACCCGAGGTCGAGGATGACCGTGTCCCGCCCTGTTTTCGGCAGCAGTGTCAGCATCCGGTCCGTGACCGGAGCCAGATGCGTGAGCCACGAATCATTGTAGTGAGGCGAAAGCTCGTCGTAGGACAGCGAATAGTCTTCCTGCCGGAGCATACGCCCGTGCAGAAAATGTCGCAGCATGTGACCGTTCAGACGCAGACAGCTGATGTATTTTCCGGGCATGATTTCAAACCGGTCCGCAGGCGGAAAGCACGGTTGCCGCCATGATACCCGTTGTCAGCAGTAACATTTTCCAGTTCATTTCTTTTCCCTCCATTGGATCGGTGAGCGATCATTATGTTCTCCGAAATGATCATAAATATAAACCTTGTTCGTGCCGGGTTCAAATACGAAAAGGATTCTGCATGGAATTGCGATGAATTGTGGGCGTCGGCAAATATAAAAAATGTGTTTGAATCCCGGCGAAAAGCTTGTCGCCTCCGGATGGTATTCCGAGGAAAACTTTTCAAAGAAAGTCTTGGCCGAATAAATCTTTTTGTGTTCCGAGTCTCCTTCCTTCAGGTAGAATTCATGGTTCAGACAATAGAAAACCGCGTCCGTGCCGGGAACAATATTGGCTCCCTGCACCTCGAAAGACCGCAAGGTCGGCGGGGCGTCCCCGTGAAAAGTCAATTCTTCCCAGAAATTATCGGCAAGGGGGAAAAGATAGCGGTTCCTGTCCCAGAATCCTCTTTCGTGCATGGCCTCCACCGTATATATTTTTTTCCCTTTATACAGAAATCTTGCCTGTGAGTAGTTGTCTCTGCCGCGTTGAATCGTGATCTTCCCGTCCGGAGAGCTCTTGTCGTTTTCCTCTTCTCGAAGTTTGACTTTCTCCGGTTTCTTCCCCGGCACAAAGCGCAATGCCGATTTATAGCTTTCCAGTTGCCCGGAGAGGTCCTTGATTGCGATGCGATCCGAATAGTGCGCAATCATGAACATACATTCCTGTTCGTAGACGATTACGCCGTTGGAGAGGATGGAAACAAAACCTCCGAATCCGAAAAGAAGGTAACAGACAATCCGGATGCCGCTGGAAGCGAACCCGCTTTTCCCTTTGGACGGAGGAAGCGGCAGTGGATTGATACGTGTGAACAGAACGGTCAGGAAAAATGAAATCGTCAGTGCGTTGAGGATGGAGGCCAGACAAACGGTAATGAAAGTTTCAGGAGAATCGAAAATGGGAAGTTGATGGAAAATATACCCGGCCATTCCCGCCAGCGTCAGGTAAATGAATAGAAAACTCCAGTGGAAGCAATAACGGACATACAGCAGATAGACGCCGTAAAAAAGAATCAGATACACGCCTCCGGACAGCAGATAATGAACCGGACAAGTCCTTGGAATGATCGAGGTTGTCAGAGGAAAGGCCAGCGCACAGGCGATCATGCCCGTAAGAAATGCGCCGCCGAGGATCAGGAGCGTCCTGTATTTCCGTCCGGATTGGATCAGGCGATTTGCAACCGGTAAAAATAAGGCAATGCTCGCGAAGAAAATCAGTGTGCGGAAAAAGGCGGACCAGGATTCCGCGCCGAAAGAAGCCAGACCCGCGAAAAGCGGAGTCAGAATTACGGTTCCGGGATATCCGTTCGGAATATGCGGAAGTTTCAGCTTCATTTTATCTCCTCCCATTTCAATGGAGCGGAGGGGCGAATGTAATTATAGAGATGATCCATTACATAAACTTTTCTTGTGTCTGTTTCAAAAATGAAGAGGATTGGCGTGTTGTGTCCAAAGGGAAGGACGCGGGTGCAGAGATAAAAAATGTGGGTGAATCCCGGTCTGAAAGCCAGAAAGCGTGGCGTGTATTCCGTTGAGGCTCCCTGAAAGAAATCCGCCGCTGAATATATCAGTCGTGTCTCGGTGTTTTTTCCCTTGAGTATGAATTCATTCTGTAATGCAGAAAAAATGGAATCTCCTCCCGGAACAAGGTAGACGGCATCCGCTATGATATGCTGGACAGATGGTTTAGCGTCTCCTTGAAAAGTCAGGACGTTCCAGACACCGCGATCGCTATTGTAGAAAAATTTGTTTCCGTCCCAACTCCCATACCAAAGAGTGTCTTGGACGGCATATAACTCTTCCCCGTCCTTGTTACGGAAAACGATGCTTTTAGGAGACTGCTGTTCCTGGATCGTTATGAATCCGTCCGGCGAAATATTGTTGTCTCTGCGGCAATAACTTTTTTCTTTCAGGACGGGAGGCCGCCCGGGAACGAAGTCCAGTGTGAATAGAGCGGATTCCAACCGTCCGGAAAGAGTCCGGATTGCGGACGGGTCCGATTTTCGTGCCGCCAGATATTTCGGTTCCTGTTCCACAAGCACATACCTGGCGGCGAAAGAAGCAAAAAAACCGGAGCCCAGAACTATCAGAATTACGGCAATTTTTATGTCGAAAAAGACGTAGCCGGACTTCGTGTCGGGTGGCGCAATATAGGCTGGATTCAGGCGTGTGAAGAGCATTGTCAGAAAAAAAGCGATCGGAATGGCGTTCACATAGGCGGCAATGATGGCGGAGAGAAATAATTCAGGAGAAAACAGAAGAGGAAGTGCAAAGAAAATTCCGCCGATTGTGCCTGCCGCGATGGAAGTTGGAAACAAAAAAATCCATGAAGAACGTCTGTGGCAATGAATCAGATAAACTCCATAGAAGAGCGCCAGATAAATTCCCCCGGAGAGAATATAGAGAATCGGATGAATTTTGTATATCAGGGAATCTACCAGCGGAAAGGCCAGAGTGCAGGCGACCAGACCCGCGAGGAATGCGCCGCCGAGGATGAAGAACATTTTATATTTCAGGTTTGTTTGAAACAGACGGTTTGCGATCGGAAGAAACAATGTGACGGCTCCGAAAAGGATAGTCGTTCTCAGAATGCTGTTCAGAGACCCTGACCCGAAGGAGGCGACGAACGCAAACAGCGGGGTCAGGATAACTGCGATGGAATAACGGAGGAAGAGAGGCATTTCCTTCAGCTTCATTTCTTCTCCTTCCATTGGAGAGGTCGGAGTGAAGGGAAATTTGCTAAACGACGCACGAAAGGTTCATAGATGAATATTTTGTTTGTGTTCGTTTCAAAAATAAAGAGAGTGCTGCTCCTTCCGAAGTGGGAACGCCTGTGACATTGGTAAAAAATATAGCGGAAGTCCGGGGTGAATGCCACGGCTGTGGGCCAATAGCGGGTCTGAATGGAAGAGAAAAACGGTTTTGCGGAATAGATCAAGCGTGGGCTCGAATCGGATTCTTTGAGGAAGAAATCGTGGTCCAACGCATAAAAGACCGCCGCTTTGCCGGGGATGCGGCTTAAGACATCCGCATGGAAAGTCTGAACGGCAGGTGGGGCATCTCCCCGAAAAGTCAGCAGGTGCCAGTTTTTCATGTCCCTGCAGAGAAACTCATATCCGTTCCAGAGATATCTGGTGTCCCCGGATGTATTCAAAGTATACAAGTGTTTTTGGCCTTTATATGTGAAAGAGAACCGGTTGTTTTCATAACTGACCCGGATCGAACCGTCCGGAGAATTGGTTTCTCCATTTTCCTCGTGGGACAGAGGACGTCGGGTTATCAAGGGGACGGCGCCTGGTGTAAACTCCAGAATTGCTGAGGCGGATTCCAGCTTCCCGGAAAGTGTGCGGATCACGGATGGTTCCGACACGTATTTCACCAGAAACGCTGGTTCCTTTTCAATCTGGAGCAACCCTTCTGTCTCCATGCTGAGGGAGGATAGTGCAATCAGTCCGATGAACAAATATACAATGACGAGCAGTATGTGCCTGAATATTCCTTCCTTTTTTTCAGACGGTTGAACCGCAGAGGGATTAATGCTGGAAAAGAGCCAATTCAGGAAAAATGCGATTGAAAGCGCCTCTACCGGAGACGCTCCCAATACGAGCGAAAGCATATCCGGAGTGGCAATGGACGGAAGATAGAAAAAAACGTAACCGGCTATTGCGGCAAGCATCAGCAGAAGGAAACGGAGGGCAAAACGGAAGCGATGCCGGAGGTGTAGCAGATAGACGCCATAAAAAAGAAACAGATATACGCTGCCGGACAGCAGATAGTGAATCGGGCACTTACGGTTGACTAGTGATGTCACCAGCGGAAGTGCCAGCGCACAGGCGATCATGCCCGCGAGGAACGCACCTCCGAGGATCAGAAGTGTTTTGTGTTTCCGGTCGGACTGGATCAGGTGATTTGCCGCGGGAAGGAACAGGGTGACCGCTTCAAACAGGATTGTTGTCCTCAGAAAAGGAAACCAGTCTCCATACATGATCCACCACAAGGAAGAAATTGCCGCGAAAAGCGGAGTCAGGAGGATGGCAAAAAAATATTTGTACCCGGTCCATGGAGTCCGCATGAAGTTACGGAACACGCTCCCGGTATTGCCTGAATCAGGTTGCCCGGATGAGATGTCTGGCATGATTTTCTCTCCTTACCCGATAAAATAACAGGCGTAGGAGGAAAATCAACAGGCGGGAAGGCGGTTTATGGAAAAAAGAAGCGATTTTCATATCGGGCCAGCGCATAAAGTTTGAAGATGGCAACTTTGCTTGCCGTTGTTATGGACGCCCGGAGCTCTCGACTTAAATTCTCGTCCTTGAGCGGTGGGAACCGCTCCGGGCAGGGATTTCGTGCGTTGCACGACCAGCCTTCGCGGCTGGACCGCGGCAATACTGAGAGTATTGCATGAGACTCTTTTCAGGAAAGGGAAAATGCGCGATCAGTGTTCTTCCAGCGTGACATCGACTCCGAGGGAAGTCAGCTTTTCGCAGATGTTCTCGTAGCCGCGGAAAATGGTGTCGGCGTTGTGGACGACCGAACGGCCCTTGGCGCAGACGCCCGCGAGAACCATCGCCATGCCCGCGCGGATGTCCGGACTGGACATTTCCACCGGGTGGAGTTTGGCCGGACCCGAAATCACGACCCGGTGCGGGTCGCAGACCACGGCGTTCGCGCCCATGGCGATCAGGCGGTCCACAAAGTAGATGCGGCTTTCAAACATTTTTTCGAAGAAGAGGACCGAGCCTTTCGCCTGGGTCGCGCAGACGATCATGCAGCTCATCATGTCGCTGGGGAACTGAGGCCAGGGACCATCCGAAATCTGGGGGATCGCATTGCCGAAGTCCGGCTGAATCCGCATGTTCTGTCCGCCGGGGACCTCAATCAGATTCGGATGGATTTTGAAACGGATGCCGATGCGCTCGAAAACGCGCCGGGTCATCCAGTAGTCGTGCGGCTTCATGGTGCCTTCAAGTGTGATCGGACTCCGGGTGCATGCGGCGAGGGCGATGAAGCTGGCCGCTTCGATGTGATCGCCTTCGACGGTGATTTCCGCGCCGTGAAGTTCGCGATTTCCCTTGATGACGATGGTATTGGAATCCAGCCCCGTGATTTCCGCGCCCATTTTGATCAGCATTTCGCCGAGCTGGCGGACATGCGGTTCGGAGGCGGCGTTGCGGAGCAGGGTGGTTCCGTTGGCGGCCGCGGCGGTCATCATGATGTGTTCCGTGGCGGTGACGCTGGCTTCATCAAGGAAAATTTCCGTGCCGTGGAGGCCGCGCGAGGTCTGTTCGAAGGTGAACGGAATTTCCTCGTCGCGGAGCGGGATTCCGAGTTTCTTGAGACCGTAGAAATGGGAGTCCAGACGACGGCGTCCGATGACGTCGCCTCCGGGCGGATAGAGGATCGAGCTTCCGCAGCGGGCGGCGAGGGGACCCGCGAAAAGGAAGGAGGTCCGGAGAGCCGAGCAGAGAGCTCTCGGAATTTCGTTCTGAGTGATGGAAGCCGCATGGATTCGAACCGTGGAACCGGAGCGTTCGACCTTCGCGCCGAGATGGGCGATGATCTTGAGCATGACGTCCACATCGGTAATGGCCGGAACGTCGTGCATGACGACTTCATCCTTCGTGAGGAGAGCCGCCGCGATCATGGGAAGGACCGCGTTCTTGTTGCCGCCGACACGGACGGTTCCCGAGATGCGGGAGGTTCCATTGATAATCAGACTTCTCATTCCAGCAACTCCGAGACTTGAAACGGGTTGAAAATAAAAGGGGGAGGGAAAAATCTTTCGATCTTCCTCTCCCCCGAGGAGGCTATTCAGCGCTTACTTGGACGCAAGTGCCGCCTGAGCCGCAGCGAGTCTCGCGATGGGAACGCGGAAGGGGCTGCAGGAGACGTAGTTGAGTCCGTTCTTGTGACAGAAAGCGACGGATTTGGGTTCGCCGCCTTGTTCGCCGCAGATGCCGATCTTGAGCTGCGGACGGGTGGAGCGGCCGCCTTTGACGGCGTGTTTGATCAGGAAGCCGACGCCGTCCTGGTCAATGGTCTGGAAGGGATCGGCGGCAAGAATCTTCTTGTCGAGATAGTCTTCCAGGAACGCCCCGATGTCATCGCGGCTGAAGCCGAAGGTCATCTGGGTGAGGTCGTTGGTTCCGAAGGAGAAGAATTCGGCTTCTTCGGCCATCTTGTCGGCGAGGATCGCGGCACGCGGGATTTCGATCATGGTTCCGACCATATATTCCAGCTTTTTGAGCTTGAATTTCTTGATGACTTCCTCGGCGACGGCGGACACGATCTTCTTCTGGTCGCGGAGCTCGTTGGGATCGCAGGTGACCGGGATCATGATTTCGGGCTTGCACTTGCCTCCCGCGGTGATGATTTCGGCCGCGCTTTCGAAGATTGCGCGAATCTGCATTTCGGTCACTTCGGGATAGGTGACTCCGAGGCGGACGCCGCGGTGTCCCATCATCGGGTTGCTTTCCTTGAGGGCGGAAGCGCGATTTTCGAATTCTTCGAGGGAAATCTTGAGGGCCTTGGCGATTTCCTTCTGCTGATCGGGGCTGTGGGGAATGAATTCATGCAGCGGGGGATCCAGCAGACGGATTGTGACCGGGAGGCCTTCCATGGCCTTGAGTGTGGCCAGGATGTCCTTCTTGACGAACGGGAAGAGCTCGTTGACGGCTTTCTTGCGTTCTTCGAGGGTGGCACTCAGGATCATTTTCCGGAGGGCGAAGAGGGGCTTTTCGGAACCGACGCCGTAGAACATGTGTTCTGTGCGGAAAAGTCCGATTCCTTCCGCGCCGAAGTCGCGGGCGACTTTGGCATCGGCGGGGGTATCCGCGTTGGCACGGACGCCGAGCGTGCGGAAGGCGTCCGCGAGCTTCATGAACTTCTGGAAGCGGGGATTTTCGCTGGAGGTCATGGTGGCGACCTTGCCGGTGTAAGCGTAGCCCTTGGTTCCGTTGAGGCTGATGACGTCGCCTTCCTTGAAGGAGAACTTGCCGACGGAAACGGTGCCTTTGTGTTCATCGATCTTGAGTTCGCCGGCGCCGACGATACAGCACTTGCCCCAGCCGCGGCAAACGAGAGCCGCGTGGCTGGTCATGCCGCCGCGGGCGGTGAGGATGCCGTCTGCGGCGCGCATGCCTTCGACATCTTCCGGGTTGGTCTCTTCGCGGACGAGAATCGACTTGATTTTCTTGGCGCGGAGTTCCACGGCCTTTTCAGAGGTGAAGACGATCTGTCCGACCGCTCCGCCGGGGCCCGCGGGGAGTCCCTTGGCGAAGAGGGTGGCCTTCTTTTCGGCGGCGGGATCGAGGATCGGGAGAAGGAGTTCATAGAGCTGATTGGGGGAGACGCGCGTGACGGCGGTCGCCTTGTCAATGAGCTTTTCGTCCAGCATGTCCATGGCCATATTGAGGGCTGCGGTGCCGGTGCGTTTGCCGACGCGGCACTGGAGCATGTAGAGTTTCTTTTCCTGAATGGTGAACTCGATGTCGAGCATGTCGTGATAATGCTTTTCGAGTTTGTTGCGGATTCCGACGAGCTCCTTGTAGATGGCCGGGAGGAGTTCCTGCATGGAACCGAGGTGCTTGTTGTGCTCGTTCTTGGTGTCGTTGTTCAGCGGGTTGGGAGTGCGGGTGCCGGCCACGACGTCTTCGCCCTGGGCGTTGACGAGCCATTCGCCGTAGAACTTGTCGCTGCCGGTGGCTGGGTCGCGGGTGAACGCCACGCCGGTGGCGGAGGTGTCGCCCATGTTGCCGAATACCATGCTCTGGACGTTGACGGCGGTGCCCCATTCATCCGGAATGCCTTCGATGCGGCGGTAGGAGACGGCCTTTTTGCCGTTCCAGCTTTTGAAGACGGCGCCGATGCCGCCCCAGAGCTGCTTTTCGGCATCATCGGGGAATTCGCTCTTGAGGACTTTCTTGATGGTCTTCTTGAAATCTTCGCAGAGTTTCTTGAGGTCTGCCACGGTCAGTTCCGTGTCGGAGGAATATTTTTTGGCTTTTTTGAGCGCGGTCAGTTGTTCGTCAAGCTGTTTGCGGATGCCTTTGCCGTCAGCGGGTTCGATGCCTTCGGCTTTTTCCATGACGACGTCGGAGTACATCATGATGAGGCGGCGGTAGGCGTCGTAGACGAAACGTTCATTTCCGGTTTTCTTGATCAGGCCGGGGATGGTCTTGGAGGAGAGGCCGACGTTGAGGACGGTTTCCATCATGCCGGGCATGGAGCTCCGGGCGCCGGAACGGCAGGAGACCAGAAGGGGATTGACCGGATCGCCGAACTTCATTCCCATGAGCTTTTCGACCTGTTTGAGGGCATCCATCACGGTCTTTTCGAGCCCTGCCGGATATTTCATGCCGCCCTTGAAGTAGTCGACGCAGCATTCGGTGGTGATGGTAAAGCCGGCGGGAACGGGCAGATTGAGTTTTGCCATTTCAGCGAGGTTGGCGCCCTTGCCGCCGAGGAGATTCTTCATGGAAGCATCGCCGTCGGAGATGCCTTTCCCGAAGAGATACACATATTTCGGGGTTTTCGATACGGTCTTGGTTTTTGCCATTTGTTTTTCCTTTCGTATGGAATGATATGGATTTCGGTTAAACGATCGATAAAATCATGAAAGCTCAATCAAAAATTTTTAAAGGCCTGGATCAACTCCTTTTTCTTGAGGTTCGTGTCATGGGCGATCATCACGAAAGAGCCGTTGACCAGCGCGGGAAACCGGATTCCGTTGATATACAGTTGTCCGGATTTTTCAATCTGCTCCAGTTTTTTGCGCTGTTTTGCCAGTTTCGTATCATATTTATAGAAGACGATATCCCGGCCTTCCAGCTGCATGGAAACACCGTCCATTGCCTTCACGGGAGGAACAAACATTTTGCCTGAATAGGTTCCGCCGACCCGGTTGGACATGTAGCTTACGAGCTCTTCGAGAGAACGGTCGTTATTGTCTGTGGAAACGCAGGAAGAAAAAAGAAGGAGAAAAACGGAAAAAACGGACAGAACGCCGAGACGTCTGAAAAAACGTCCGCACGAAAATTCACAATGCAATTTTTTTTCTTTGAACATAGTCCGAACAATACCCCTCTGGAAGATGCGGTCCGAGAAAAAACAACCCGAATAAACCCGCCACATTTTCAAATCTATAATCTAGCTGTTAATTTTCACTTTTCAAGTTGAAACCATTTGCTTTGCGTAATATATTAACAAGTTTTTGAAAGCGGAGCCGCCGACGGCAGCGCGCAATCCCGGATCGATGAACCCGCGGACGAACGGCGGAGAGGAAAGGAAATTTTTCTGTTTCCGTGTCGCTTCTTCTCCGCATTTTTCAGCGCGCGCGAATCCGGCGGACACCCAACCGGAGATGATTTTTGAAGATGAAACATACCGTGATTCATGCCGGATATCCCGGCGACAGCAGCAGTGCCATGCTGCGGCGGATGGAGCGCGACGTCCTGCGGCACAAGCCGGACACCGTCATCGTGGAATGCGGCGCGAACGACGCCGTCAACCCGGCCGCGCTCAACAGTGTCGAGGTGTATTCGGACAACCTCCGGAAGATTGCCGCCCGTGTCGCCGATGCCGGAGCGGATTTGCTTTTTGTGACTTCTCCCCCGGTGTATGCTCCAGAAATGATCGTCCGTTACAAGTTCAATCAGCCGACGGATACTGATCTGAACGCAATTCTTGACCGTTACGTTCAGGCCATGCGCGAAGTTGCCGCCTCATTGAATAAACCGCTGCTGGACGTTTCGAAGATTCTTCACACCGTGGGAAACATCGGTCCCGGAAAGGACAGCCTGATCCGCAACGAAGCCAACTCCAGCGTGAAGGACGGCGCACATCTCACGGAAGAGGGCTACCGTCTTCTCGCCGTGCTGGTCTATCAGGCTCTGTTGCATCATCATATCGCCGGCGGATGCATCGTCTGTTTCGGCGACAGCATCACGCACGGCTATCCTCTCGCGGGGATGGGCACTCTCGAAGGGAACAATTATCCCGCCGTCCTGAACCGTCTGCTGAACACGGAGCCTTGAAACAAAGATGAATCCTCTTTTTCACGTCGTTCTTGTCGCCCCCGAAATTCCGCAGAATACCGGAAACATCGGCCGGATATGTTCCTGCACCGGATGCCGTCTGCATCTGGTCAAGCCCATTGCTTTTTCCCTCGACGACAGCCATGTCCGTCGTTCCGGCATGGATTACTGGAAGCATGTCGATTGCGTTGTTCACGAGTCCTGGGAGGAATTTTTGAAGACCGAATCGCCCGCGCACATGTATTTCTACTCGACAAAGGCGAAAAAGGTCTATTGGGACTGTCCGATGGAAGACGGTTCGTATCTGGTGTTCGGCAGCGAGGGCTCCGGGCTTCCGAAGTCGATCCATGACCGTTACGGCGCATTCTTTTATACCATCCCGATGCCGGGGCAGTTTTACCGCAGTCTGAATCTGGCCAACTCCACCGCGGTCGCCATTTATGAAGGGCTCCGGCGGCGTGCGCCGGAAACCCCGGAGAGCTGATATGAGATTTCTGAAAAATAAATATGTTTCCCTTGTTCTGCGGATGCTTGTGGCCTGTCTTCTGCTCTGGTGGGTGATTCGCGGGATGAACTTCGGACAGATGAGTCACCTGACCATGCGGGGACTGGCCTTCAGCTTCGGCGCGGCGTTCCTCTGCGTCACCGTGCAGATTACGCTGACCGCTTGGCGCTGGCGCATGCTTCTCGAAGGACAGGACATCATCATTTCCTCTTATCGCTGTCTTTCCCTGACGTTTCAGGGGACGATGTTTTCCCTTTTCATGCCCGGCGGAGCGGTTGGCGGCGACCTTCTGAAGGCCGCTTTTCTCACGCGTGAAACGGAAAAAGGACGGAAACTGGAAGGCGTGACCACTATTTTCATCGATCGCGTCGTCGGGATGCTCGGACTGTTCTCTCTGGTGCTGATTATCGCGGCCTTCTGCTTCCCGGCGATTTTGCGTTTCAATCCCAGCATCCGGATGCTGGTCCTGATTCTTCTGCTTGTTTGTGCGGCAGGAGTCGTCGCCGGGCTGGTTCTCTTCTTTCAGGACATCATTTTCCGCTTCAAGCCGCTGGCGTTCTGCCTCCGGAAAGCGGATGATTTCGCAAAGGGGCGGATCTCCCGGGTTCTGGCGTCCGTGGAAATCTGCCGCAAGGAAGGCCGGATTCTGTTCCGCACATTCCTCATGAGTCTGCTGGTGATCCATCCGCTGCTGCTCGCGGGCGTGTATCTGGTCATGGCTGGAATTTCCGGACATCTGCCCGGTCCGGCGGCTTCCCTGCTGGCGGGCGCGCTGGGCAACACCGCCTCCGTTGTGCCGGTGACCCCGGGCGGACTCGGAACCCGCGACAAGGTTACGGAAGTGGTTCTGAACGCCTTCGGAACCGATCCGGGCATTGCCTCCCTGACGCCGATTCTTTATTCGACCGCGACCATCTGCGCGGCGCTGGTCGGCGTTTTCTTTTTCCTTTTCGATTCATTGCGCAAGAAAAAACACTCCCCTCCTGAAGCAAAATAACCCGGTTCAGAAGAGGATTTTCTTTTACTGCTGTTTTCCGACGGTCGCCCGATAGGCTTTCAATGTGGCGTTCAGGAAGACGTTCAGCCGTTCCAGTTTCCATTCCAGACGTTTCCTGTCCGTGACGTATTCCATAGTGGGCTCCCAGCCGAGGCGCGAATCCTTTTCGACCAGCGGAATGGTTTCCTTCACATTTTCCATTTCATCGCGCGCGATGGCTTCCATCTCATCGAGAATTGCGCGCGCGGCATCGAAGTCGTATTCGATTTCCAGACGCTTGTTGAGGAGCCACCAGCGCTTGATGCCGACCAGCGTCCGCAGCGTATGGTGGAAAAATTTCCCGATGTTGGCCTGAAACTCCGCTTCTTCCCGTTTGCTTTCCGGGACCATGGCAAGCGCTTCGTCCATGCATTTCACGCCTTTGCCCCAGAGATCGCGGGCATGACTCATCAGGCGGATGTCCTCGCGGATGCGGCGTCCGATGTTGGTGTGGCCGGGCACGTGTTCCGGCTGGTAGAATTCCATGAGAATGCCGCGCTTGTAGCCGCGATAGGCGTGAGTGTCATAAGGGAAAACCATCTTCTGTTCGGTGTAGGGATACAGGATCGGCTGGAAGATGAAAGGATAGCTCGGACCGATGCGGAGCGGTCCGCATTGGTCGTCGAAGCCGGGCGTGAATGAGTTCATGGCGTCGCTCCAGAGCCCCCATGCCTCGATCGCCTTTTCCGCGGCGTCCGCGCCGAAGTCGCGCTGTGCGACTTTCCGCAGGATTTCGTCCGGGGCTGTCTCCGGAGACCAGAAGCACCATTTCGCGCACTCCGCGACGGGACCCGGAAACCAGCCGTAATGATGGGAATCCATGATGCCGGTCAGGTTCCATTTCCGGTGCGCCTCCTGCATGGAACGGAAACGCTTGAACCACTGCTGTGGAACTGGAATATAGGGCAGGACGCCGCAATCCCATGTGGCTCCGGCGGTGTTGGTGATGGTGTACAGCGGGAGCTTGCGGCGGGCGGCGGCTTCGGCCTCGCTGGTGAAATAATCGCCGGGGCCGGGGAACGTGATGGTGTAGTCCGGCACCCGCATGAGGTGGTTTTCATACGGGATCTTCTGATACATTTCAAAGGTGACTTCCAGCGAGATGTCCAATGGAAGTTTGTCGATCAGGGCAAGCCGGAGAGCTTTGTCGTTGCTGCCCCAGTTGTAGGTCCAGAAAACGACATCGACATCCGGCTGGTATTTGCGGACGGCTTTCTTGACGGCGTTCAGCCACTGCGGATAATCGTCCGCGGGAAAGAATCCGGGGACGGCCCGGGGATCGGCCACGATCTGGCCGCCGCCTCGTCCCGGAGGTCCCGGGCGAACCCGCGGGTCCTTGCTGGGAAATTGGCAGGATTCTCCCACGAGGATCAGGCCTTTCACGCCAGTGCAGTTTTTGAAGACTTCTCCGAAATTGCGGTCGAAAAATTCTTCGGCGTCGGGGTCGTCCGGATGTTTGAAACTGTTGAGATAGCTGTAGAAATACACGCCCAGACCGAATTTTTCCGCGCGGCGGATGAGGTCGTTGAAATCCAGATAGCCGTGGGTGGTCTGGTTGACGCCGTTCACATACAGCAGAATGTGATCGAATCCGGCGTGCGCGATTGCGTTCAGATGCGAGTCTGGGAAAAGATCGAGTCCCCAGCCGGAATGGGTCATGCGCGGGGTGAAGACCGGATCGCGCCGTCCCGCACCCTGTTTCAGGAAAGAGGCCTCCCGCAGTTTGATGGCGTCCTCCAGCCAGTAGACTCCCCGGCGTGCGTTGCCGCGCAGAGTGATGGAATCGGGCGTGATTTTCCAGTCGAACCCCTTGTCGCCGGGAACTTCCTCCAGCCGGACGACGTTTTTGTCCGTCGTCCCGAGCGGGAGGGAAAATCCGAGGCTGATTTCACAGAAATCGCGCAGATCCCATGCGGCGCTTCCTTCCACGGGAGGCCCGTCGAAAGAGATAGTCCAGGAGGCATCGAGCCGGGTTTCACCGGACTCCTGTTTTTTCGTCGGATCGACGATATTGGGTTTATGAACTGCGTCGAGGCGTTTCCGGAAGTCGTAATGATTTTCCATGAATTCAATTCACTTTTTTTATTTGATCAGTTTGACGGAGACGTCGTCCACCGTGAACTCAAAATAAGATTGCAGAAGAAGTCCTGCCCATTCCTCGGGTGCGATCGTGTATTCAGCCGTGAAGATTTTCGGTTCCTTTTCCAGTTGCAACTCGGCAACTTTCACGGTCGGCAGGAATTTCCGGGTATAGCCGTGCTTCGCCTTGGAGTCGGGCGTGTCGGTGTAACGTAAAAAACACAAATTCAGTGTCTTTGTTCCCGATGCCTTCAGGGAAATGGATATCTTCCGGGGAGATTTGCTCTGCCAGAGGGCCGGATCGGTCAGGAGTTGGTAGCATGAGCCTCCTTTTTCATAATGGAGCGCAAAACCGTTTCCGTTTTTCACGAATTCCACATTCTTGTCCGTATTCCAGAATTGCGCCTTGCCGTCCTTGAGGTCGTCAAAAGAACCGTTGCGGAGATAGGGCGAGCCGATTTCCAGCGTACGGTAGGCGACGGTATCATGATACCCCGTTCCATCGATGGAATAGCTCGCGGCAAAACCGTCGTCCTTGATTTTGCGGTTCCGGGCAAAATGGATGCGCCAGAGAGCGCCGCGCTCGAACGGTCCGATCTTGTCGGCCGGGACCTTGAGTTCGATCACATAGCGGTCGTTCAGTACCTTGGTTTTGACTTCCGCTCCCAGGTCATATTTCGCATTGGTTCCCGGACAGATGGCATCGAAAACGGTTCCTTTTGAATTGACGGCGATCTGATAATATGTATTGGCGGCAGTCGGCGGATAGAGGAAGATTTCCATGCCGTCTTCTCCCCAGACGGGACCGTCCTTTTCGGCGACGGCTTTGAGCTTGCCCGGTTGGGGTTCCATTGCGGTGATCAGAAAGTAGAGATACTTGTCATCGGAAAGGATTCCGACCGTGGTTTTGAGCGGGGCGGGGATATCCGCATGAGCGTCGGTGAAGGTTTCCTTGAACGCGTCTGTGTAGAAAGCGCCTGCCCATGCCGGATCCTTCCCGTCGCCGTCGATTACGATCTTTGAGCTGGCTTTTGGCGCGCGGAAGGCGTTTCCGAACTTTGACTTGAGTTCCTCGTTAGGCTTGATCCAGTATCTCTCCAGCCATTTTTTGTCGAGCCCGATCCGGTGAAGGAGCGTCTTGTCGTTTCCGGCAAGTTTTTCCGCCTCTGTCAGATATCCAAGGAGGGCCTCTTTGCTTCCGGGCGTGTTCAGGAGGGTGGCGGAGCGCTGGTCGCCTGTGGGATATCCCATGTCATTGGCGCCGTTTTCCCAGAGTTTGCGCCGGAGATCATGATACTTCTTCATGGCCGGATAGGCAGCGCCGTAATATTTGCTTTCGGCATCCGCAAGGACTTCATCCACATTCCGGTCCGGATTCCAGAGGAGCTTGCCGTTGACGTAGAGCCACTGCCAGCAGGAGGGGAATGCGTCCTTCCGTGAATCGTCTTTTTTCTCTCCGACGAAACGGCTGTCCTCGAACGGTGCTTCCTCTTTGTAGCCGGTCATGCCGAGCTGTTTGTAAAGTTTGAGGTCATGCGCCTGCGTCCGTTCGTGCGGCATGTAGAGCGGAGGCGTGGACGACAGATATTCATAGCTGAAGATCGATGGCGAGAGCTTGAGCCATTCTTTCAGGAGTTCATACTGCTTCACATTCCGCAGGCACTCCGGATCGTCCAGCTTGTGGCCGTAGCAGCGTCCATGGATGCAGTACTGCACTTCCATACGGGGATTGATTTTCACGTCTTTCGGAATTTCCCGGTAGGTGTGATAGGCCCATACATAAAGACGTGCATCCGGGCATTTTGAATACACTTTTTCGGCAATTTTCTGGACGACCGCGTGAAAACGGTTGGTCACGTTCAGATAATTATATTTCTCGGATTTGTCGAGCTTGCGGCATTCGGGGCATTCGCACCAGCCGACCGAGGTGTCCGCCATTCCGAAAAGATAGCTGGCTTTGCCGCTTCCGTATTTTTCGATTCTCGAAAGAATATAATCCGCGACTTTCTGCTGGACTTCCGGATTGCTGATGCAATACTGGTAACACTGGTGTCCGCCGTCGAAAAGGGTCCGTTTGCCGTCGAGCAATGAGAAATATTCGGGATGGGTTTTGAAAAGCGCGGGCGGAACGGCGGCGGTGAAGGTGGTATGTCCGCCTCCGCCGGAAAGGACTTCGTCCGGAGTGCGCGGAGGAAAGAATTCCGCAAAGTCCTTATTGTAGTCAGGGCGGAACCCGTAAGGCGGCGGACACTGGAAGCCATTCCTGACTGCCCACGAAATGCCGTTTTTGGGGATGACGTTCCAAGCCGAACCGCATTGATCCAGTCTGCGGTGGGTGAACCATGGTTCCCGGTAGAGTTCGAAGTCCGAAAAAGAGAGGTCGGCATTTTTGGGAATATATTCTCCGTCGTCTTCCGGTGTGGCGGCCTTCAGCCAACGCACGCCGAGTTTGTCTTCCAGGAACTGGTAAGTTCCATAGAGTTCCGCTACTCTGTTTTTTCCGATAATATACAGACGGGTGCCTCGGGCGGCAACGATGAAAGCGTCGCTTTTCTTTCCCTCCTGAAGTTTTTTCAGCAGGGCAGGGGGCGCCTCCTTCACCGTTTCGAGCGTACCGATGACGATCTGTTTTTCAGCATCGCTTTTCCCTTGGACGACGGACAGTGTTTTACCGCTGACCTTTTTCACATATCCGGAGAGTTCATTTGCGGCCAGAACTGTGCTCTGGTCGGCTTTTTCCGGGAGGACGATCACCGGGAGCGTTTTCCCTGTCGTGAGGTCAAATGCGCAGAGAGGGAATGAACAGAGAAAAACGATTCCGGCGATCCATGCGGGCAGTTTCATTGCTTGCTTCCTTGTGTTTTATGTTTTACAGACAAAGCCATATTCTGCATTCATTCATCGTTCATCGTTGAAGAACATGTTCCAGCCGTAGGACGGGTTCTTGCGGAGATAACCGTCTCCGATTCCGAGGGCCGTTCCCACTCCTATGGGGGCGTTCGGATTCGGAACGCTCACGTTGCCGGCGTGGCCGTCTGCATACAGAATCTTGATATTCTTTTCATGGCGGAATCCGTCCGGAAGGTTGGTGCTTACGGAAGTGCTGTAGCCGTTGACGATTCCGGCTCCCTGCGGATTGGCGATCGACTGGCGGGCATCCATGCACACGTATTGCTGGGAGGGGACGGTGCAGCGTCCCAGATTGATCGGCACTGAACTTTTCAGCACACAGGAAAGAATATACCAGTTATATCCATATTCGGAGACACATGAGTTCAGGCGTGTTCCCATGCTGTCTGTATATTTAGCTTGGGAAGACGGACAATAGAAAACCTGATAAGGCAGATATTTGAGAGTCTTGCTTTTCTGCGTTGCGTTGGCGTCGTTATGCCAGGCGAAGCCCCACACCCAGCTGTTCGAGAACATGTTGTGCGGCGGAAAATAGTTCTTGAAGTCGGAATGATAGAATTGCATGCCACCGCCGATCTGTTTCAGGTTGCTGACACACTGGATTCCGCGTGCCGTGCTTCTGGCTTTGTTCAGGGCCGGAAGCAGCATGCCCGCCAGAATGGCGATGATCGCAATCACGACCAGGAGTTCGATCAATGTGAAAATTTTCCACGGGTTGTTTTTCATTTTCTTTCCCTCCGGCTAGGTTTTTCGTATTTTTGAATTTGATTCCGTGCTTCCTGCTTTTTATGGCTAGATTGCCCGATTTTTAAGCAATGCGAACGATTGCATTGCGTAATTATAATCCCTTTCATTCTTTTTGTCAAGCCCCGGTCGAAACTATTTTTAAAAAAAATCATTTATCCTCTTGATTAATTGTTTTGTTTGATTATAGTTATACTTAAAGAAAAATTATTGTACAACAAAGGTATAACAAAAATGCCTGAAGTCAAGACGGAAAACATTGTCCGTGAACTCCTCGAAGGCGTAGCCTCCGGAGCGCTGGGGCGGCCGGGCGACATTTTCATGACGACCCGTGAGCTGGCCGCAGGAAAAAATGTTTCCCTCAAGACGGCGTTTCGCATCCTGGGACGTCTGAAGGAAGAAGGCGTTCTGGAGAAATCCGGGCGCTGTCACCGGATCGCCTCCCTGATGCCTCAGTCACGTCCGGAAAACAGCCGGATGCTGCTGGGTTTCATGGCCACCTGTCTGGAGAGTCCCTACTTTGCAAAACTGGCGTGCCATGCGGAAGAATTTGCACACTCGGTAGGAGCCAGCCTCATCATCGCTTCCAGCAACTATGACTTCGAGACCGAATGCGAACGTCTCCGCATGTTCTGCCGTCAGGGAGTCAGCGGAATCCTGATTTGTCCGTGGGCTTCCACTCCTGAGCAGGAGGCCTTTTACAGCACGCTTCCGGTGCCCTATGTGATGTTGGGCCGCCGTCTTGAATCCGTGGAATGTGACGCCGTGCTGGTGAACAACCAGAAGGCGGCGCAGAAAATGGCCGCGCACATGATCTCGCAAGGAATCCGTGAATTCGCTTATATCGGACAGTCCGGCAAGCTCAACGATCAGCGTCTGCTCGGCTTCCGCGCAGGGCTGATGGAACAGGGCTTTTCCCTTCCCGAAAATCATGTTGTCCGCGTGGACTACAATTCACCGGACAAATGCCGGAACGAAATCCGGAAGCTGCTGAAGAAGAAAGGGAAGGGGACCCTGGGGATTTTCTGCTATCACGACCTTTTCGCCACCCGGACGATCAATCTTTGCCATGAGCTCGGAATCGCGGTTCCGGAGGAGGCGGCCGTGGCCGGTTTCGACGACCTTCCCGTGGCTTCGGAAATTTATCCGACCCTGACCAGCGTCTCGTATCCGGTGAAGGACATGGCGCGTCTGGCGTTCGAGTCGCTCTATACGCGGATCAAGTTCAAAACGCTGTCCGGGGGAGTCTGCCGCTATCTGGATTCGAAAATCGTCGTGCGCAACAGCACGCTTCTTCAAAAATAAAATGGAGCTCCGCGGAGCATGAAAAACATTGAGGAACAGATTGCAAAGGGATTGATCGACGGAGCCGTCGTTCTGGCGGGGGACATGGAAAAGGATCTCTTTTCCGGCGCTTTCGGGATTGCCGACCGGGCGAAGAAAGTTCCCATGACGATGGACACGATTTTCGACATCGCCAGCGTCACCAAGGTGGTCGGGACCACTTCCGGACTCCTGCTGGCGATGTCAGACGGACTTCTGGACATGGACCGTCCGTTCACCGATTATCTGACGGAATTTACGGGCGTCCTTCCCCGTCCGGTAACCGTGCGGCAGCTGGCGCTCCATCTTTCAGGAGTCAATCTCCAATATGCGCATACGGGAACGCCGGAGGAAATGAGGCGAGGCATCCTGAACGTCGATTTTCCGGTTCCTCCTCTGGAACGGTATGAATACACCTGTACCAATTACATCCTGCTGGCTTTCCTTGTGGAGGCCCTCTACCGCCGTCCGATCAATGAACTGGTCGGGGAGCGTGTCTTCCGGAAACTGCGGATGAACGACACACGCTGGACGTGTCCCGTGGAGGGATGCCTGTCCCGGACGGTCCGCACGATCAATGCCGATCCCGGAACGATTTCCGACTTCGGCGCGCGGGCGTATTTTCCGAAGGCGCTCGGTAACGCGGGCATTTTTTCTACGGCCGCCGATCTGGCGAAATACGCCCGGATGATGCTGTCCGGCGGACGCGGCATTTTCCGGGAAGGCGTCACGGACTGCTGTTTCACGAACTATTCGCCGAATGGACTGCACCCCCACGCCATCGGTTGGGACCGGATCGACGACATGATCCCGGCAGGATGTTCCCCGGAGACGGTGTATCATTCGGGCTGGACCGGGCAGACCGTCTGGCTGGACCCGGTCAAAAAACGGTTCATGATTGTGCTGACGAACCGTTTTCAGGATTGGGGCGAGGCCAAATACGGACGGAAGAAAATAGCGGAAGAGATTCTGGAAAACATTCCATCATAATTCAATTGCAAACGAGGAGAAGGCTTATGGCAATCACAAGAACAGCGGTCAGTTACTACGGGCTCAACTATGTGGAGCATGCGGAAAAGGATTTCGCGGAAATGCTCAATCACGGATGCACCACGGTGATCCTTGCGGTGACGGAATTCGACTTCGATTTCTGGCGTCCCAACATCACAAAAATTACAGCCAAAGCCCACGAAATGGGGCTCAAGGTCCTGCTCGATACATGGGGCATCGGCAAATACTTCGGCGGCGAACAGGTCAGTCTGTTCCTCCAGAACAACATCGAAAACCGGCAGGTTTCCGCGCTGACGGGCGAGAAACTGAACTACGCCTGCTTCAACACGCAGTCCTTCCGCGATTACTTCCAGCGGATCTGTCTTGCGCTGGCGCGCGAGGCCGGGGCGGACGGTTTCTTCTGGGATGAACCCCACTACGCATTCCCGAAGTCCTACGCATCCATCACCGGCGGCGCTGGCGAGGACTGGACCTGCCGCTGTCCCGTGTGCATGAAGAAATTCAAGGACTATTACGGCTACGAAATGCCGAAAGTCATGACCGACGACGTGAAGCAGTTCCGCTGGCGCGAAGCCCTGTTCATTCTGGAGGACACCTCCCGGAAGATCAAGGAAATCGATCCGAAGCAGGAGATCACCTGCTGTGTCCACGCTACGCTCAACACCTATTACGTGACCGAATACCGCGGCTATGACAACTGGGACATGGTGGCGGCCTCTCCGTATTTCGATGTCTTTTCCACTACGATCATCGCGTGGGAGCTTCCGGTTCCCTTCTTCGAAAACATTACCCGCCGCACGGTCGAAATGGCGAAGAAATACGGGAAACAGTCCGAGCGCTGGCTCATGGGTTACTACAAGCAGCCCGCTGATTTCGCACAGATCGAGAAGGTGGTAGATCTCTATGAATCCCTCGGTGTGGACCGTCTGGCTTCCTGGACCTATCGCGGCGGTTACGGAACCGTGCTGGCCGCGCCCGACGCTCTCAAACTGTGGGACCGTATCGGCGAAAATTACAAGCGCGTTCTGAAGAAATAACCAATATTGAGGCAGGAGAGAAACTCCATGTTGAAGATTTTCATTCCGAAGGAGGAAGGCATTTATCGGATCGCCGCGGATGAATTCGTTTCGTTCTGGCGACAGGTTACCGGACAGAATTTGAGCGTCACGCTCAAAGACGACAAAAAAAGCGATCTTGTCGTTCTCGGTTCGGATGCGGTCAATGCTTTTACGCATGCGAAAATCATCGAAAAGGTCATTCCCCAGTTTTCAGTTGCCACCGACACCGACGACTATGAGATCGTTTCCGCCGAACAGGGCGGACGCCGTTTTCTATTCGTCGCCGGGGGACGCCCCCGTTCGCTTCTTTACGGCGTCTATCGTTTCTTCGAACTGCGCGCAGATTGCCGTTTCTTCTGGGACGGCGACATTGTCCCCGCCCGGAAGACCATCGATATTTCCGGATTGAATGTCTGCGAGAAACCACGCTTCGAATACCGCGGTCTCCGCTACTTCGCCCACCGGAGCCTGAACCGCTTTCAGGCGGAGCACTGGGATTTTCCGGAATGGAAAAAGGAGATCGACTGGATTCTCAAAAAACGCATGAACCTCTTCATGCTCCGGATCGGGCTCGACGACCTTTTCCAGAAGGCGTTTCCCGAGGTTGTCGGCTATCCCGGCTGGGAGGTGCCGGAATCCAAGGACCGTTCCTATGATGACCGCAATCTTTTCTGGAGTCTGAAGTATCGAGGCGAGCTCCGCAAAAAAATTCTGGCCTATGCCCGCGAACGCGACCTTCTGCACCCGGAAGATGTCGGCACCATGACCCATTGGTACAGCCGTACGCCTCTCGAATATCTGGAGAAGGTCAAGCCCGACTTCATGCCGCAGGCGACCTCCGGGTATGCTGAAAAGACCGGGTTGGTCTGGGACATCCGGCAGGACAAAAATCTGGATGCGTATTTCCAACTGACCGAAACGCACATCAGGGAATACGGTTCGCCCGCGATGTTCCACACCATCGGGCTGGCGGAACGCCGGTGTTACGAAGACCGTGCTTCCAACCATCAGATGAAACTGTACACCTATCGCCGGATCATCCAGAAACTGCGGGAAAAATATCCTCATGCGCCGCTCCTGATCGGAAGCTGGGACTTCTGCATGTATTGGACTCCGGAAGAGGTCCGCGAACTGGTCGCCGAGCTCAATCCGCACAATACGATCATTCTGGACTACACTTCCGACACCGACGACGAACTCCGCACCTTCCAGAACTGGGACCTTGTGAACAAGTTCCCGTGGATTTACGGGTTCTTCCACGCGTTTGAACCCAATACCGACATCCGCGGAAACTACGACGCCATCGAACGGCGTCTGCCCATTGCCGCGGAGGACCCCATGTGCAAAGGAATGGTGCTCTGGCCTGAATGCTCCCACACGGACACCCTTCTGCTGGAATATCTGGCGGCCAACGCCTGGAATCCCTGCGACTGCAATCTGAAGATCGAGTCGTTCCTCGAAAAATTCTGTGCAAAGCGTTATCTCGGAAATGATCGCGGAATGAGCGTGATCTGGCGGGAGATGCTTCCGCTGATCAAAGCCCGTCACTGGAACGGACCCGGCAAACGCCAGGAAGCGGCGACGGTGTTTCAGTTCTCGGAGATTTTCTTCCGTCCGATATCCGAACTTCTGAATTTGAACAACGACCACGTGAAACGGGCGGCCTTCTTTTGCGGGTGTCTTGCGGAACCGGTCAATGCGGCTCCCGGAATTTTCCGGAAGCTGGCGGCGGTCGACCTGAAAAACGCGCATGAATTCGTGCTTCGCGATCTGATCGATCTGGGGCGGACCGCCGCGGCGCGCGTCCTCCATTTCGGATTATGCAAAATGATGCTCGAACTGGAGACATGGCGTGACGGCAAGGACAATGCAAAGGAAATTCTCGAACTTCTGAAACAAAATCAGACGATGCTTTCCCTGCTGGGCAACCTGCTGGCCGCTCATGACGAATATTCCCTGTATGCGTCCCTGTGCGACCTTCAGAAAAAGCATGAATGCAATCCGAAGTTCGAACATACGCTCAAGGGGAATGCCGAAAATGGCTACTGCCGCGCGTATATCACGGAATTGGTCACGGAAGTATACCTTCCGGAAATGGCTGTCGCCGCAGGAGAAATCCGGAAATATCTGAAAGCGGGCAAACGCGCCCGCTTGGACTATACGGAAAAAGACCTTGAGGCCATCCAGAAACCGGTTGTCGACGCTTTCTACCGGAAGCCGCTTGTTACAATGGCGCCGGATCAGAAGACGGCGTTCAGAAATCTCTCCGCAACGCTGGAAAAAATGGCTGCGGAAACAGAAAAAATCATACGGAAATAAAGAGGTTTTTATGAGCAGGATCAACGATTTCGGTTATGTCGAAAAGGCGATTGCCAACATCCGCAAGGTGGTCGACGAACAGGGCGGAAACATTCACCGGGCGGCGGAGATGATGGCGGATGCCATCGCCGCGGACAAACTGATCAATGTCTATGCCGGAGGCGGGCACACTACGCTGGCGATGGGCGAGATGTTTTTCCGCGCGGGCGGACTCTCCAACATCAATCCGATCATGGAGACAGGACTTTCCGTGTTCAATCAGGCGCTCAAGTATCTGGAGCTCGAACGCACGGTCAATTTCGGACGCTCCATCATGAAATACTACGATCTGAAGAAGGATGACCTGTTGATCATTTTCCACAACATCGGGATCAATCCGGCCACGATCGACGCGGCCATGGAGGCCAAGGAGCGCGGCGTGAAAATCATCGCGGTCGCCAGCTCCCACTGGCAGAACGAGATGCCCGCCGACCACTTCATCCGGCATCCGTCGGGCAAGAATCTGTTCGACTTCGCCGACGTGTGCATCGACGACTTCAATCCGGTCGGCGACGCGATTGTGAACGTGCCCGGTCTGGATACCCCCATCGGGCCGGTCTCGAACGTCGTGGATTTCACGATCGCGCACCTGCTGGAAATCGAAACCGTGCGGATCTGTCTGGAGCGCGGGATTGTCCCGCCCGTCTGGAACAGTGCGAACACGCCCGGAGGCGATGCCAAAAACGCGGCCTATGTCAAGAAATACAAACCGCTGGTGAAGAGTCTGTAACCGGAAAGTTTTTTCATCATCCCATTTTTTTACAGGAGAATTGCAAATGCAACTCAAGAAAATGAATGCGGCGCTCCAGTGGCTCCGCGAAAAGTATGCGGTGAAGGCGGACGGCGAACTCGTGAAGAGCGCCGCCGGTTCCATCGGTGCGCGTGCCGAACTCAAAATGGCGGACGGCAAACTCGTGAAGCTTCTGCCGTGGCGCAAGGAACGCCGTTTCGTCGAACTCAAGAATCTGGTGGACAATAAGACGCTGGAAGGCGTTTCCACACTCCGGTTTGCTTACATGACGTCCGGAAAAGCTGTCGGGGAACTGCTTTATCGTGAACTCGATCTCTGCGCGTTTCTGGGTGAGTCCGAAATCAAGTCGGCGTTTGCGGTCCAGAACGGAAAGACGGCGAATGTCGTCGCGAAGCTGTTTGACGGCAAAAACTGCAGTGTGGAATGCTCCGGGGCGCTGCCCTCGGGAGCGGAAACGCTGGACCGTCATGAGCTCATCGCCCGCCGGGGAGTGGCCTGCGACCGCACGGTCGACACCCAGGTCCCGCAGTCTTCGATCTATGTCTTCGGCAAGGACGGGGAGACCCGTTACACGGACATCGACACCGAGCTGTTCGGCTTTGACACCGAGGAGATTCTGCTGGTCCGCGCGGCGTATGCGGTGCTCTCCGATCCGTCGCTCGCCCGCGTCTGGAACAAGGCCGACGCAAAACTCGTGAAACAGACCTCCGATGTCCTCGCCACGGAAAAGAACGGAAAACCGGTTGTCTACAAGGAGGAGAAGTAATCATGAAGCCTGTGAAAATCGCAATGATGGCGCTGACCCACGGCCATACCCGCAAATATTATCAGACCTTGCGTGAGAACGCCAAGCTCGACTGGGTCGCCTCCTGTGCCGCGGACCAGCGCGCCAAGGATGTTTACGCCCTGTACGAGACCAAAGTGCCCTGCTACCTGAGCGCGGAGGAAATGTTCAAAAAGCATCCCGACATCGAAGCGGTCGTGATCGCGTCCGCCAACGATCAGCACCTCAAGGAAATGAAGCTCTGCGCCAGTCGCGGCGTGCATATCCTTTCCATGAAGATTCCGACCTTCGACCCGAAGGAATACGACGAAATGATCAAGATCGTCGACAAAGCGGGAATCGTCTGCCAGATCGAGCTTGAAATGCACTACAACCCCGTGGTGAAACGTCTTCAGAAACTCATCGCGGACGGCGAAATCGGCAAAATTCTTTCCGTTCAGGCGACCAATATCACGCTTTCGCCGGTTTGGGCGTTCCCGTGGCAGGGCGTGCCCGAGGCCAGCTACGGCAAGCGGGTTCCGCTGCGCAAGGGCGATCCCCGTTTCCGCGGCGGCGCGTTGTGCGACCATCCGCACATTTTCGACCTGATCCGTTGGCTGACCGGTTCCGACTTCGATTATGTGTATTCGGAAGTCGCCCCGAATCTCCGTCCCGATCTCGAGGTGGAAGACATGATTCTGGTCAACGGCAAGATGAAGGACGGCACTTCTTTCCTGTTCGATCCCTCGTGGTCGCGCATGGAGGAGCGCCTCAAAGTGCCGGGGCCGGGCTGGGAAGTTTTCCCGAAACGCATGGAAGTCAATGTGACCATCACCGGCGAGAAAGGCACGATCATGTGCGACTGTTTCGGTCCGAATGTGTATCACAACGGTGCGCCCAATGACCGCTACACGGTCCAGTATACCTACTTTGACGAATGGATCGGGCTGATCGACGAGTTTGTGGCTTGCATCCGCGAGCATAAGACTCCGAAGATCAACTTGAAGTGGCACCGTCAGACGATCGACTGCATGAATTCGTGCTACAAGAGCATCGAATCCGGACTTCCGGCCAAAGTCTGCTGAAAAAGCAAGGAGGGGCACACGATGGATTCCAGAGAGGAACGTTATTTGCTGGACCGTTTGATCCCGGTTCCGAAGGAAGTCAGATTCAATGACGGGAAGGAATATCTTGTCCGGGACCGCTGCAAGGTGGTTGTCAATGCGGCCGAAACGGAAGGAATCGTCGCGAAGACGGAGGAGCTTTTTAAACACTACTGGAAAGCTTGTCCGGCGGTGAGCGTCAAGGTGGACCGGAAACTCGCGAAAAGTCCGGAAGAAGGTTATACGGTAAGGATCGAGGAAAAACATCTGGTCGTTTCCGTGAAGGGAATGACTGGGCTCATGAATGCCTTCAAGACCCTCCGTCAGCTGGCAGAGGTTGAGCGCGGAACGGAAAAAGTCAGTGGGTATTTCCTTGTCCAATCCGAGATTTCCGACGAACCCGCCATGCCGTTCCGCGGCGTCCATCTGTGCATCTTTCCCGAAACGGAGTTGTGGGACATCGAAAAACAGCTCCGGATTGCGGCGTATCACAAGTTCAATTATGCCGT
>Ga0209373_10000452_pt1 | contig 67526 bp, 50 predicted proteins | sample Higcelweek5metaG_FD_187173 | JGI IMG/M metagenome (GOLD analysis project Ga0209373, IMG submission 187173) | Freshwater pond sediment microbial communities from the University of Edinburgh, under environmental carbon perturbations - High... | ecosystem: Environmental > Aquatic > Freshwater >...
ATTACTGATACTGGCGCGTGAGGCTGGTTATGAACTGGAAGCCAATCAGGTTTCGGTTGAAAAATTCTTACCCGAAGATTTGTTTGAAGGATCGATAGAACGATTTTGGGAAAACATCAAAAAGCTGGATGATGAGTTTGAATTGAAACGACAAAAGTTAGAGTCTGAATTGAAGAAATTGCGTTACATCGCCGAATTCGATAAAAATGGGGCTAGGCTTTCGTTACAGGCTGTTGACAGCCATTCACCTTTCTACGATCTCGAAGGAAGCAACAACATCATATTGTTTACAACCGAAAGGTACAACGAATTTCCAATGCAGATAAAGGGTTATGGCGCTGGCGCCGGGGTAACTGCTGCCGGTGTTTTTGCCGATATTATCAGGATTGCAAACATTTAATAATTTGAATGATGAAAAGAACTCTGGCGATTATTTGCCTGTTGACATTTGGCCTGGTTGCCTGCAATGAAGAGACCGAAATTGAAAACGAAAGCAGTGGGCCAGTATTGGTTCAGATTTCTGTAATCGATGCGTTGTTGCAGGGATTCTACGATGGTATTTGCCCAACGGGTGATTTGCTTGAATGGGGAGATTTTGGCATTGGCACATTCCATGCTCTTGATGGTGAAATGGTCGTATTGAACGACACTGTTTTTCAGGTTTTATCTACCGGTGAGGTTAAAAAACCAACGGCTGACGTGACTACGCCTTTTGCTGCAATTACCGAATATGAAGCCGACACAACCTTCAGCGTGTCAGCCATAAGTTACGATAGTTTGAAAACCAATTTTAACCGTTATTTTCCTACTCCAAATATTTTCTACGCAGTGAAAATTACCGGGGAGTTCAGCTATATGAAGACCCGTAGCGTTCCGGCCCAATTAAAACCCTATTTGCCACTGGCAGAAGTGACAAAAACACAACCCGAATTTGAGTTTACCAATGTGAAGGGCGATATCTTGGGGTTTTACTGTCCGGCTTACGCGCAAGGAATTAATGTGACAGGTCTACACCTCCATTTCTTGTCTGCCAATCGTAAAGGTGGCGGGCATATCCTGGCTTTTCAGGTTAAAAACGCGACACTTGAACTCGGATACCTTTCAGACTACCGGTTGATATTGCCCACCAGCGGCGATTTCCTTGGTGGCGATTTCACCGTTGACAGAACGGATGACCTTGAGGAAGCAGAAAAATGATTTCCTTGAAATGAATATCAATTATCTGTTCTTTAATTCATAATTTTGTTTTTAAAATCAATAATTGCTCGTATGACAGGAATTTTTATTACAGCCGAAGATAAATCAGACTTAAAGCTCATTACTGATCTTGCCAAACGAATTGGAATAAAGGTCAAAACATTTTCTGACGAGGAGATACTTGATCAGGGGCTTCTCAATGCCATGGAAGAGGGAAAAACTTCTGAATTTGTCTCCAGAGAAACCATCATGGAAAAACTTCAAAGAAAATGCTGATCAGTTTTCGTGAAAGGTTTGGAAAGGATTTAGACAATATTTTAGATCTTGATGTTTTATCCGCGATTGCTGATGTTATCGAGTTGGTAGAAAAAGCAATAAAACCCCAGGAAATCAAAAACCTCAAGAAACTCAAAGGTGATCGAAAAGCATTTAGGATTAGGATAGGTAATTATAGAATAGGAATTTACATCATTAATAATGTTGTTGAATTTACAAGAGTCTTACCTCGTGACAAAATTTACAGATTTTTCCCCGATTATTAATTTGAATTTTAAATTGAATATTTAGCAAGCTTAGAACGATGAAATACATAATCATTTTAGGAGACGGCATGGCCGATCTTCCCATTGAAGAGTTAGGTGGTAAAACCCCGTTGATGGTAGCGCATACCCCAAATATTGATGAACTGGCACGTAAGGGTAGGAGCGGGTTGCTGGTTACAGTACCGTTAGATATGCCAGCTGGAAGCGAAATTGCCAACATGGGAGTTATGGGTTACGATGTGCATAAAGTTTACGAGGGCAGGGGAGTGCTTGAAGCAGCCAGCATGGGTGTTGAGATCAAAGAGGGCGACCTTGGTCTTCGCTGCAACTTGATTTGCATTGAAAACGAAAACATCAAAAATCATTCTGCCGGCCACATTTCGAATGGTGAAGCGGCAGAACTGATTAATTTCCTCGCTGAAAAGCTAGGATCGGATACTATAAAGTTTTATCCCGGAGTTTCATATCGTCATTTGTTGGTCATCAAAGGTGGTATTAAATATCTGAAGTGTACTCCTCCGCACGATGTGCCCGGAACTCCTTTTCGTGATGTTATGATTGAGCCAACGAGCAATGAGGCGAATGAAACGGCAACTCTTCTGAACGATTTGATTTTGAAATCGCAGGCGTTACTGGCGAATCATCCGGTTAATTTGAAAAGAAAAGAATTGGGTAAAGACCTTGCAAATTCAATTTGGCCCTGGTCTCCGGGTTACAAACCTCAAATGCCAACCCTAAGCGAGATGTATGGGGTAGGAAAGGGCGCTGTAATTTCAGCAGTCGATCTTATTCAGGGAATTGGCGTGTATGCAGGCATGGATGTGTTAAAAGTTGAAGGTGTTACCGGTCTTTATGATACCAATTATGAAGGAAAAGCTCAGGCTGCTATTGATGCGTTAAAAGGTGATACTGAATTTGTATATATCCACATTGAGGCCAGTGATGAAGCCGGGCATGAAGGCGATGTGGCATTAAAAACAAAAACCATTGAATACCTCGATTCCAGAATTGTTAAACCCATTATGGACGCGGCAAAAGAGATGGATGAGCCATTAGCTATCGGATTATTGCCCGATCACCCGACGCCATGCAAGTTGCGTACACACACCCACGATGCCATACCTTTTATTATTTATAAACCAGGCGACGAACCCGATGATGTGGAAAAATATGATGAAGAAAGCGCTAAATCGGGTTCTTTTGGAGTCATAAAAGGAAATGAATTTATAAAAGCATTATTGAGTAAATAGATAAGTATACTGACTAAGCCGCGGTTGAGATATCGCGGCTTTTTTATGCTTCTTTGAAATAGAGAGGTAGTGTAAAATAAAAGATTGAACCTACATTCAATTCACTTTCAGCCCATATTTTGCCTCCGTTTTTAGCAACAAATTCTTCGCACAAATTAAGTCCCAACCCACTTCCCTTTTCACCAGAAGTCCCTTCAATTGATTGTTTCTCACTTAATACAAACAGTTTTTGTAATGTTGATTCCGACATACCTGTTCCATTGTCTTTGATATAGATCAATAAATCGTTTTCTTTAATGTGGCAGCCAATTTTGATAGTACCACCATTATTTGAAAATTTGATGGCATTTGATATGAGGTTACGAAAAATTGTTTTTACCGAACTGGCATCAGCCGTGACACAAACATTTTGCAGAAGGTTGTTTTTAATTGTAATCTGTTTATTGATGGCCTGTTGAAATAAGTTGTTTATTTCGCTTTTTGCGAGATCATTCACATTCAATTGTTCGAATTTGAAAGAGATTTTATTTGTTTGCGAACGTGCCCATAACAATAAATCATCAAGCAATTCCAGTGTTGAGTTTGCCGCTTTTGACGTTGAGTTAATGATCTCAATTTGTTGTTCCTTTTTGAATTGGTGAAAATTTTCTTTCAAAAGTTCGATCAATTGTACAACTGAGCTGACAGGGTTTTTTAAATCGTGGGCAATGATGTTGAAGAATTTGTTTTTTACATCATTCGCTTTTAAAAGTTCTTCTGTTTGGATTTCTAGCTTCTCATTTTTCTCAACTATTTCAGCAGTTCTTTCAGATACAATGATTTCTAATTTCCTTTTCTCCTTCAGGTAGTTGAATTCCCTCAATTTAATATAACCCCAAACGATAGCAATAGCCAGTGTGATTAAAACAAAGCGAAACCATGAGGTTCTCCAAAAAGGTGGTGATATTGTGATATATAAATGGGTTGTGTCTTTAGCCCATGATCCATGGTTATTCGATGTTTTTATTAAAAAGTTATATTTTCCGGGACTCAGATTTGAATATGTTACGCTGTTTAGAGTGTGCGGCACTGTAATCCATTCTGCATTGACTCCTTCTAATTTATATGAAAACCGACTGTCGTTTTGTTCGAAAAAACTCATCGATGAAAAATCGATGGTTATAAAATTTTCTTTATAAGTTAAAAAAATTGAATCGGTGTAGCTAATTGATTTTCCATTCAATATCTTGTTGTTTCGTTGAACTGAATTTTCAAAAATTTTGAAATCGGTTATTACTACGTCATTGATTGTTGAATCGATAATCAATTCATTGGTGTTAAGATATTGGATGCCCTCTTGTCCTCCCCAGTATATTATTTCGTTATCGGGATTGTAGGTGGCAGCTAAATGTTCAATCCCGAATTTTAAACCATCGTAGAGATTGTAAGATGTTTGATTATCGAATTTGTCATTCGTTCGTATGATTTTTTGCTCAGAGATAATCCAGATGTTTTCTTTTTTGTCTTCAATAATAGCTTTTACATGAACATTATTTATACCTATTTCAACTCCAACCGGGGTATATGTATTTTCTTTTTCATCGAAATAGCATAACCCCAAATCGTTAGAGCTGACCAGCAGTTTGCCGTTTTTCAAACGTGTTATCAAATTTACCTGATTGGTTGGATTGATGGTTGTATTATCTCCTTTCAGAAGAAATTTGTTAAACTTATCGGTATTTAGATTATAACTGATAATTCCCTCTTCAAATGTGGCAATCCATATAATGCTATCATCAAGCGTCATGTTCATTGCTGAAAATGACTTTTCCCACTTATTATTTCCAAGGGGCTTTATCTTTCCATCTAATTTCTTTTCGTTGATACCTTGTCCCCAGGCAGCTACAAATAAATTATCCTTCGTCCCCACGAAGTTGATTTGCGCCATTTCGTATTTGAATTTGGCACAAACCTCTTCCTTCATGGTTTTCAGATTAATATATTTAAGTAGGGCGGAATAGCCCCCCAGATACAATCGATCATGAAACGGATCGAAATATAACCTGGTCAGAATATCGCTTGTTATGAGGATTTTTTTTAGCGATCCTGAATATTCGTTGTAAATGAATAATTCATGATTTGTAGTGCCAATAAAAATATCTCCGTTTCTACCCGATACGATTGCGGTAACATCCAGTTTAGATAGTTGGTGCAATAAGGGTGATTCCCTTGAGAGATCTTTGATTTTATTTTTCGAATTTCGAATTTGGAAAAATCCCTGATTGTAAGTTCCAAACCATAGATTTTTGTTTTCGATGTATAACGCTGATATTTGATTCGACGGAATTTTATTGAGTTCAGAACTGTTAGAAAATGAATTTATTATTTCCAAGTCAGGTGTAATGTTCAAAACTTGCTGAAAATGATCGACAATCCATAAATTACCCCAGGTGTCAATATTTATGTAGTCAATGACTGAGCTTTTTAGATATTTATTACCATTCCATGGGACAATAGAATTATCCTCTTTTGAAAATGAAAAAACCTTGCTTCCCCAGCTAGCAATCAGTAGTGTTTTTTTGTCAACTTCTACAATACCATTTACACTACTGATGTAATTATTGAATTTGTCTTTTAAATAGAACGTGTAATCAAGATTTTTCGGATTGATCATTAAAAATCCGCTAAAAAGAAATCCGATGTAGGCATTATTTTCAGAATCGAAATAGATCGTCCTGATTGAATGGTAATCTTCTTCAGGAATATTAATAATCTGACTGACATCAATAAATTGAAATAATTGGGTTGATTTATTGTAAATATTTAAGCCATTATCAGTACCTATCCATAATTTTCCATCATTGTCCTCACGTAAACAAGTGATATTGTTTGAAGAAATTGTTCCCGGTTTTTTCGGATCGTGTAAAAAATGGGAGAATGTTTCTGTTTCTGGATTAAAACAGTTTAACCCGTTAGGTGTGGCAACCCACATGAGATTATCCTTATCGATTAAGATCGATTGGATCTTATTGCTCGAAATTGAGGTTGTATCATTTTTATCGTTCAGGAAATATTTGTATTTGTACCCATCCCAGCGGTTCAAACCCTTGTATGTTCCAAACCACATGTAACCTTTCTTATCTTTTACAATGTTCGAAACATTTAAAAACAACAATCCTGATTGCTCCTTTCTGTTATAAATAACTTCGGTAGCAAATGTATTACCAGTTAAAATAAAAAGAATTAAAATAAAAATCCCCTTAATAGTATTTTTATTAACGGTCATAATTCTCTTTTCGATAGATAAATATAGTGACAATGTTTCGTTCAAATTGATAATTATTAATATTTTAAAAACACTTGGAGTATCGTGTGTCTAGTCTTTTAACAAAAATACAGCAAATGATTCAAATTAGTTATAATTTTTAACTTTGCGGTTCATTTATAGGCTGATTTCTGGAAGATAAAATAGCCTTGAACTATTAAATTTTAAGATTAACCAAATTATATGAGATATTATAGCACAAAAAAAACAGTTCCGTTTGTCGATCTTAAACATGCAGTGACCAAGGGTCTTGCCAACGATAATGGTTTATTTATGCCAGAAAAAATCGAAAAATTTGATCCTTCTTTTTTTAAATCGATTGATCAATTATCCTTTCAGGAAATATCTTATGAAGTTGCTAAAAAGTTTTTTGGAGAGGATATTGACGAAGAAAAACTTCACGAAATTGTTTTCGATACTCTTTCGTTCGATTGTCCGTTGGTTCCTGTTCAGCCATCGATTTACAGCCTTGAACTTTTTCATGGTCCAACCCTCGCATTTAAAGATGTTGGAGCAAGATTTATGGCCCGTTTACTTCGGTATTTTATCAGTGGATCGGAGCAGTTGATCAATGTTCTGGTGGCAACTTCGGGCGATACTGGAAGCGCGGTAGCGAATGGGTTCTTAGGAGTACCAGGAATTCATGTTTACGTTCTTTACCCCAAAGGCAAAGTCAGCGAAATACAGGAATCCCAGTTCACTACCTTAGGGCAGAATATTACAGCGATTGAGGTTGATGGTGTGTTCGACGATTGTCAGCGGTTGGTTAAAAGTGCGTTTCTCGACGAAGAATTAAACAAGTTAATGGTTCTTACTTCGGCAAACTCGATTAATGTTGCCCGTTTTTTGCCACAAGCCTTCTATTATTTTAACGCATTTGCAAGAAACCCACAGAAAGAAAAAGAGCTTGTGATTTCGGTTCCGAGTGGCAATTTTGGAAATCTTACCGCAGGTTTATTTGCAAAACGAATGGGCTTACCTGTCCATAAGTTCATTGCAGCAAATAACGAAAACGATATTGTTTTTAATTATTTGAAAACTGGTGAATACAAGCCGACACACTCCGTTCAAACCATCGCAAACGCAATGGATGTAGGCGATCCAAGTAATTTTGTCAGGGTACTCGATTTGTATAACAATTCACACAAAGCAATTTCTGATGATATTATCGGGTTTCGATATTCCGATGATGAAATCCGTGATACCATTAAGAAAGTTTACAATAAATGTGGTTATCTGCTCGATCCTCATGGAGCCTGTGGGTTTCAATCTCTCGAAGACTATCTTACTCCAGGTCAAATTGGCGTTTTCATGGAGACTGCACATCCTGCAAAATTTACCGAAACAGTAGAAGAAATAATCGGAAAGGGAAAAGTCCCTCTACCTGATAAACTTGCTGAATTTATGAAAGGAAAGAAACTCAGCGTTGAGTTAGATAAAGAATATGAGAATTTCAAAGCTTTTTTAAAGTCAAGATTATAAGAGAATGGCGATGAAAAATCATCGCCATTCTTCTAAAAGTTTAATAATGAAATGTGCCGTTAAACGTATGTTCATTTCCCTTGAAATCGGTCGATTTAACCTTGAATGCCACCGAATCAAGTTCAGGATTCTTTATTTCATTTAAATTAAATGTGACAAATCCAACCAAATTATAATCTTGGGTGTCATTTTGGTCGTTATGTCTCAGTTCGAGTTCAATGGGGTGTGCTAGATCAGTAACATTGCCCGGTTGCCGAACCAGATTAATGAAATGTGTTTTTTCACCACCAAGATATCTGAATTCAATATTCAGATAGTTTTTGCTGATCCAAATATCATCGATGTTGACCGGGTTATTTCCAATATTGTCGGAATTTGTTTCAGTCAGCACGATGATGTCTTTAAGTAGGACATCGTAGAGGTTGTTGATTTTTACCCAAAATTTATTTGTTGATTGGCCAACTTCATCAAGGATGGTGTAGTTTACCATGATACGCTGACTATCTTCAAACGTGAAATAGGGAACATTGTTGGAAACGGGAACCAGGGTGTCGCCATTGTCTATGTGAATAACAAAGCTGTTATCCGTTGTTTTTTCGATCATTCCCAGAGAAATCCAAATATCGCCCAAAGAATAGTAATCGTCATCTTTCTCGCATGAAAGGAATATAAAACTGGATAAAAACAGGATTGATCCGAAAAACATTCCAATTTTCAAAACTCTTTGTCGGAGACTCATATTCACTCAATTTGTAAGATTAGACGTTGAGTAGATATTTTGTGAAGTGAAAAGGTTGCGTTAGGATAAAAAAAAGGCTGTTCAATTGAACAGCCTTTTTTTGAGTTATTTTCTACTAATAGAACTTCCAACGTTTGTCAACAATTTCGGTATTCTTTTTCAAGGTTTCAAAAGCCTGATAGCTGGCCTTGTAACTTGAGCTGAGATATAGATTGTTTTTTTCTTCTTTCACATTACCAGCACCTGATCCTGTCTTTTCAGTTAATTCAACAATATAAACGCCATTTTTTCCTACAATAGGTTTCGATTGTTTATTTACGTCGAGGTTGGCAACAGCGCCATTGACTGCAGGTTCGTAACCAATAGCATTTACAGAGCCGTAGGCCAGTTTGAACCCGCTAGCTTCATCTACTTGAAGACCTAATTTTGAAGCTGTTTGTTCGATACTTGAACCCCTTGCAGAATTGAATTGATCAACAAACATTTTTTCTTTCTTTTCTTTAGCAACGGCTAATTCAATTGATGGTTTTACTAAATCAAAAGATTTAGTCCCCTCTTCAAATTCTGCTTCAATAGCAGCAATAATGAATTTATCTTCGGTTTCAAAAATTGGAGAACGGTCTTGTCCAACAACCAAATCACCTACTTTTGAAGTGAGGAATGCTGAACGTATGAGGTTGCGAATAGAACCTAACCCTTCTATTGTTCGATCGTTTTCATTTACTGTTACCGATTTTTTAAGCAATTTGCTTTCGGAGGCTGTTTTATTTAATCCTTCTAAATCCTGAGAATTTGCAGCAAACCTGCTGGCTTCAGCATAAATCTTCTGGTAAGTAGTTGTGCTTGGAGTTACTTTTCTGTCAATAACTGCTAACTGAACATTCTTAGATTTTGTTCCTTGTGCTGTTACTTTTATCAGGTGAACACCAAATTGTGTTTGAGTAATAACCAATGCATCTTTTTCGCCAAGGAAAGCAGCTTTTTCAAATTCAGGTACCATCATACCGCGTTTAAACCAACCCAGATCGCCACCTTGTTCTGAAGATCCGTCTTGTGAATTGATACGGGCAGCTAACTCAAAGCTTAAGCGTCCGGCTTCTATCAAATTTTTCAAACTGTCAATTTTTGCAAAAGCAGGTTTAACTTCCGCTTCGTTTTGAACCCTGATCAAAATATGGCTGGCTTTTACTGAATCAGGAATCATTTTGATGTCATTCAGTTTAAATATTTTATATGTGTCGCCATCTTTAATTGGACCAAACACATCATTTACAGTTGTACTAAAGGCCCATAGAGATAACGAACCATTTAAATCTTTTTCAGAGTGATATACATCTTCAAAACGATTATCAGCATTGGCATTTACAAATTGAATGTTATTTTCAGCCGTGATGAATTCGCTTTTCAATTTAGTAACATAGTTTAAAGCATCACTGTCGTCTTCAGTTGATGGTTTAATGTCGAAAGTTACATAAGAGATAATTCTCTGATTCTTTTGGACAAAATCAGAAAGGTGGTCTTCATAATATTTTTTCAATTCAGCGTTGGTATAAGAAACGTCTTTATCCGAAACTGAACTGAGTTTCTTTTGAATGAATTTTAAGTTTGCAGTAACATTTTTTTCGATCAGACTTTGTTTTGCCTGTAGCGAATTAGCTGTAAGCCCCTTGGCAACAAGGTCGGTGTATTTCGAAAGCTTTTTTGTGCTGATAATTTGTTTTTCAACATTCATCCATGATTCTTTTTGGGGTGCGTCAGGATTTTCCTGAATGTATTTCAGGAATTGAATGATGTTGCCTTTATTTACCTGACGTGTTTGAGGGTCACCAAATATTTGAACAACGATTGGGTGCAGGTTATTACCTTGTACCATATCAAACATTTCTTCCGAAGTTACGTTAATTCCCAGATCATCATATACCTTACCCATGATTCGTTCCTGAACCATTGTTTCCCACGTTTGGTTCAGAATTTGTTGATAAGCCTTATCATCAAGGTTGTTGACCTGATTATTGGTTTTGTAAATTTTTGATATTTCATCGAAACTGGCTTGAAATTCAGGATAATCAATCGATTCACCATCAATCCGGGCAATTTCCAATTGCTTCCCTTTCATTAATGAACTTCCTGATTGCAATAAATCACCGAGTATGAAGGCTGCCAGTGCGATAAAAATTACAGCTGCAAGTAATATACCTGCCTTGTTTCTCAAATTCTGTAAAGTTGCCATTTGATATAACTTATTTTACTTAAATGATGTTTTAAAATTTCAGGCTACGAAGATAATAATTTTAGTTTTCTATCCTAATGTATGATATTCTTCAATTTTTATCTAAGTCGACTATTTTCATTAATACTAGCTCAATTCGGGTCTCTGATGCTTTTAAAATCCTGAATTCAAAATTTTCGATCGTAATTAGCGAATTTACTTTTGGAATACTTTCGTAATGGTTTAATATTAAACCGGCAATGGTATCGTATTCAGTGTTTTCAGGCAAGTCGAAATGATATTTGCCATTCAGATATGTTATTTCATGACGAGCAGACAGTACCCATTTCCCCTCTTTTAACTTCTTGATTACCAAATTATCCGTATCATGTTCGTCTTCTATTTCGCCGAATATTTCTTCAAGGATATCTTCGGTTGTTATCAATCCTGATGTGCCTCCAAATTCATCGACCACCACAGCAATCGTTTTGTGTTTCTGGGTAAATGAACTCAGTAAATTGCTTACTGATAGTGTTTCAGGAACTATTGAGATGGGGTTTGTAATTGTTTTTATTGACGTTGGGTTTTTAAAAATTTGTGATGAATGTACATACCCAATTAAATTATCGAAAGAATCGTCGTAAATTAAAATTTTAGAGAAACCCGATTCGATAAATTTTAATCGAAGCTCTTCAATGGATGAATTAATATCTATTGCTTCAATTTCAGTACGGGGAACCATACAATCGCGGACTTTCACTTTTGAAAAGTCGAGAGCGTTTTTGAAAAGCTCGATTTCAGTATCTTCATCGTTGTTTTCGATTCGACTGGTATTGTCAGACTGGTTTACAAAATGATCGAGGTCGACCTTTGAGAACATACTTTTTTCAGTTTCAGGATTAATCTCCTTTCTAAAAATATTTTTGATGATACCTTTTGAAATTTTTATCGAAAAATTGGCAAATGGATATAAAATAATGTAAAACAGAAGTACAGGAAGAGCAAAAAATCTGAGAATTCCGTTTGCATTGATCCTGAAAAGTGTGTTTGGCAGAAATTCTGCCGTAAATAATATAATTAAAGATGAAATGATCATTTGACATATCAGGACAACAAAATCGGAACTTACATATAGTTCGATCCCGGGTTTTGAAATCAGGGCAATCGCCAACCCATAAATGACAAACGAAATAGTTTTTCCAACCATCATGGTTGCAATGTACTGTTCGGAATTTGAAGAAAAAATCTTTAAAAGGTTCGCGGTGAGGTTTCCTTTTTGCTTATCAACTTCAAGACTCATTTTATCCGATGAGATATAAGCTATTTCCATTCCCGAAAAGAACATGGAGAAAAGTATGGCAATTATGATGGTGATTGTTAATGACATATTTTATTATTCGTCAACTTCAATGATGACTGTGCCTTTTGGTTGAATTATTTTCCATTTTTTCATTTGTAAATCCGATTCGAATCCAATTCCGGTAATGATCTGTTCTTTTTGAATAATCTTTACAAATTGATCGGAATAGATAATCTCTTTTTTTTCGTCCCAAAAGAGCAGTTCTGTTTTTAAAGAATCACCCTTTTCGGTAACTGCAACAACATTTTGTTTTGCCTCCCAAAGTTCCTTCTTTTCGTAGTATTTTCCATAGGAGGCCACGATACTTGATGTAATCTTTTTATTCCTATCGTATTGTTCAATCTTAAATCCATTTGGAAATTCTTTATAAGGCTCCTCTTCGTCCTGAAAGATCAGTAATTTCGGACATTTAAGCCTGAACCTGATAATTGTTGAATCGGAATAAAGTAGGTCCAAATTTTCAGCCACAACCTCTGGTGCGCCCGGTGGATGTGAAAAGGCTTTAATTTGCTCAATGTTGTTATTCTTGCATGACCCCAAAAGTATTACACCTATTGTTACGGCGATACTGATTTTTATTGTTGTCATTATATTTCTTTTATTCACTGGCACGTATCGTATTCTGTTTTGTTATAACCTTTCAGTTGAACGTATGTAATTGAATTCTAATAGTGTGTTCAATCCTAACACGGTAATCTCGGGTGCAACAAAATTGTGATTATTTAATAATCTTTCAAAGTAAGTTGCATCACCGCCAGTTAAAACGATGGTTAAATTACCATATAAATCGTTAAAATATTGAATCATCTGGTTTATTTCACCCTTTAATCCATATTGAATACCTCCTCTAATCGAATAATTGGTGTTTTTTCCATCATAATTCTCGGGCATTTCGGGTTTTAACAGTGGTAATTTATCCGTAAAATGGTTTAGTGCCCTGAAACGCATATTTAACCCCGGAGTGATGAATCCACCGGTATATTGATTTTTGTTGTTGACAAAATCGTACGTAATTGCAGTACCTGCATCAATAACCAGAATATTTTGATCAGGGAAAAGTTTATTTGCCCCAACAGCAGCAGCAATCCTGTCTTTCCCCAATGTTTCAGGAGTTTCGTAACAATTTTCGATTGGTAACAGCGTGTTGTGATCTAATTCGATGACAAAGGGAATCGATTTTTTTAGAACAGATAGTAACGCTTTCTGATTCTTTTTTACAGATGAAACGATGGCCCGATCAATATTCGTATGGTCTTTTAAAAATTGTCTCAAGGCAATTGTATTAAAAGAGGTCAACGGGAGAATGATCTGAAGTTCACCTTGGTTGAATAAGGCAATTTTGGTGCGTGTATTTCCTATGTCAATAACGAGGTTTATCACGTTTAAATGAATTTGAGACTAATATCAAGTGCAGTAACAGAGTGTGTTAATGCTCCAATCGAAATGTAATCAACGCCGGTTGATGCCACTTCTCTCACCCTTTCAAGGTTCATGTTACCAGAAGCTTCTACTTTTGCTTTCTCGTTGATCATGCAAACCGCTTTTTTCATCGATTCAGTATCCATATTGTCGAGCATGATAATATCTGCTTTGGCTTCGAGAGCCTCCTTCACTTCGTCAAATGTAGTTGTCTCTACCTCAATTTTAATATTTTCTGCAATAAAAGGACGAATAGCGTTTATAGCATTGGTAATCCCCCCTGCCACTTGAATGTGATTGTCCTTGATCATGACCATGTCATATAATCCCATTCGGTGATTTGTTCCACCACCCGCTTTAACGGCATATTTATCGAGTAATCTTAGGCCGGGAACAGTTTTACGTGTGTCAAGTATAACGGTGTCAGAGCCTTTTATAGCTTCGACATATTTTGCTGTTTCGGTAGCTATACCCGACATGCGTTGCAGAAAGTTTAGCGCTAATCGCTCACCTGTGAGTAATGCCCTGTATGCCCCTTTGATGGTGCAAATCAAATCGCCCTTTCTGATTTTGTCTCCATCTGAAACTTCAGCGATGAATTCTACTTCGGGATCGAGTTTCCGGAACACGGCTTCAGCCATAAAAAGGCCGGCGATTATCCCATCGGCTTTGGCAATCATCGTTGCAGTTGATTGAACTGAAGCTGGGATAAGTAGGTCGGTTGTTAAGTCGCCTGTATTTACATCTTCCTTTAACCCGGTTTCAATGAGTAAATCAATATTTTTTAAAAGATTGGATTCCATATTTATACTTTCAAAAGGTCTTTCAATTGGTGCAAAATTAAAAATATTAACAAGAATCATTTATGAGTCCATTTGAATAGACTGATTTTATTCTAAAGTTCAGATTTAAAAATTGAAATCAAATCGAACTCTTACGCCTATTGGTATTGTTTTTCCGACATCTAATTCTGTTAACCTGAAAACAACGTCAGCCCTGAAATATTGGAATATGTTTTCAATACCGGCGCTCAGTTCAGAATAGGGTACCCTTGCATCGGTTAGTTTGTTTGGGAACTCAAGAATTTGTTGATGTTTATTATCAAGATGGCTCCATAATAGTTTTGTCGAGAAAACTTCCCTCAAACCTATTTTTTTTAAAAGAGGTATTCTGTTGAAAAATAATCCGTTAAGATGATATTGTGCCATCAAACTAATAAACCGGTCAGAAACAAATTCCATTTCGTTCATCATGTTAAAAGAAAAAAGTGCGTACCCAAGCGATTGATCTGAACGATGAATTTCGAGCAATGGGAAAGGAACGGTTCCCAATGTTACACCACCTTCAAAAACATATTCAAATTTAGTGATTCCGATATTGATATCGTGATTTACAACTGCGCGGGTGATAAAGAAATGGTCAGATACATCTCTTGTCCGATAATGACCTCCTGTTAACCTGATGTTTATAACCGGATATTGTGTGCCCATATAATATCGGCGGCAATAATTATCGGTGAATGCCTCTTTCCATGAAAGTCTGAAACCCAACGTGAATTCGTCAGTTGAAAAACCTTTAATTGCATTTCCGTTTTGAATGAAGGGTAAGTAGATACCTGAGCTGATATTCCGGTGGTTGTATGAAATCATATTGGCAAAGCCTCTTTTCCATTCATGTTCATATTCTGTACGATAACTAATTTCGCGCGATAATTTGTCAAGTGGATCTCGTGTGAAGAGCGATGCAATAACATTATCCTCCCCCGAAACCATCATGTTTTCTTTGATCAAAAAGATACTTCTGTTATCACCAATTTGTGAAAGGTCATTTCTGTAATCCAGTGTGATGACCCTTCGATACGTCTGATTGAACTTGTGTTTAAATCCTATCCCGTATTTCCATTCACGGTCCGATAATCCATAGCCGATGTGGCCGTAGAGCATTGTGTTTTTAGTAAAGTCTGCATTGGTTCTGCCTGAAATGGTAAATCGGTATCCTTCAATTTTATTATGCTTGATCAGTTCAAGATAAGGGCCAATATCGAAATGTTTTCCTGGTATATATCCGGTAATGAACATTCGGGAAAGTGCATCGGCTGTTTTTATTTTCCAGTTTTTATTTACCGAATCGATAATCGCAATTGCTGTTTCTTCTCTTGTTGATAATACCTCGGGCCGAAATTCATCGATCAGTTTATCTTCATTGATTTCAAAAGGATTGGAAACCAGAAGGTTTAAAAGACTGTCTTCCTTTCCTGGTGTTAATGGGGGGAAATTTAACTGAACGTTGCTGTAGATCGAACGTTTATCTAAAATAGCTGTAAAATTTATATCGAAAAGAGCGTTGTCCTTGGTTATTTTGAGCTCGGCAATTAACTCGTTGATGTAGTAAAAAGTGAGGGAATCATTTACCGGGACAAAGGTCTGAAATATTTCCAATTTATTGATATAGTTTAGGTTGGCGTCAACTGGAACACTTGTTGAAATTTCACTTAAAGCCCAACTTCCGTCTACTACTTTTAAATAACCTTTAAAAGCAAGATCGTTTGTGTTTTTGGGAAGAAATTCAATGATATACTCTTTCCCGTATTCATGCATGGTAAAACCCCTTACGAAAAATTTGTAGAATGAAAAGGTATTGTTGCAGAGAGGGCTGAGAAAAGGTTTGTCAAATATTTCGATTACGTTTTCATAAAAATTGAAATTGCTATTCATGTTGCCTGTAATTCCTAAGATATTCAGCTCGTTAAATAGTCCTAATCCGTTAATTTTCTCTGAAATCAATTTTTCCTTTTCAAAATAAGGATCTTGCTGAATGTAATTCTGGGTGAACCTTTCAGAGAAGAAAATAGGCAATCCGTTCATTTCTTGAAATTTATTTTCTTTTTCAGAGACCGAATTGGCCAGCACTTTTGTATATGTATTGCAAGCGATAGTGCTTGCATTTAGTGGGTTGTTTTTTTTCTTCGATTGAATGACCCTTTTCATGATTAAATTAGCCTGACTCTCTTTGGGCATAATCACAACTTCGCCCAATTCAACTTCGCTTGGAACCAATTCAATTTCAAAATTTGTTTGAACCTTACTTATTATTGGTAAGTGTTGAGTCGTGTACCCTATGGCTGAAATATTGAGTGTATCAGGAATTTTCGGAACTTGCAAACTAAACATCCCGTTATTTTGAGTAATGGTTCCGGTTTTCGAATTTGATAAGACAATGTTGGAAAAAGGGATTGGAGTGTTATCACTTTTATCGATGACAATACCCTTAATAAGGATTTTTTGTTGAGCCGGAGTGGACGTTGAAATTTCAAAAAAAAATATAAAGAAAAGCAGATTAATTAATTGATAATTAATTCGGTTTTGATCCATCATATGAAAGCTGTGCTTTTTCAAATCATGGAATTTTAACTTTTCATTTAAAAAATCTTGATGTAAATTAAGAAAATTATGGAAAACCTTCAAATTGTGGCTATTTTTAACAGTTGAAGTTTGCTAATTAACTGTTTATTCCTGTTTTTATATAAGGCTCATAAGTTGTTAGTTTGTTTGCAATTACTAAAATGTAGAGAATGGCGGAAGAAAGAGAATCAAATTCGCGGCGCGAGTTTTTAAAAGCGACTTTGGCAGGGGTAACTGCATTGACGATACTTCCGGCGGGCGTTGTTGCCGGAATGGGAAGACCGGCGCCCAGTAATAAATTAAACATTGCTGCCATAGGGGTTGGGGGTGTCGGGTTTCAAAATCTGAATAACCTGAAAAACGAAAACATAGTTGCTTTGTGTGATGTTGATTGGGACTACGGGCAAAAGGCTTTCCGGCGTTGGCCAAATGCTTTGAAATACAAAGATTATAGGGAAATGCTTGAAAAAGAAAAGAATATTGATGCCGTTCTAATTGCGACCCCCGATCATACCCATGCCATTGCTGCGATGAATGCTTTGCAATTAGGAAAGCATGTTTATGTACAAGCGCCCATGGCCCATTCTATTTTTGAGATCAGACGAATGGTTGAAACCGCCAAGGTTTTCGATGTAGCAAGTCAAGTTGGTAACCAAATTGCTTCTTCAGATTTTACCCGTGATATTTCTGAAACTATTTGGGCTGGGACTATTGGTGAAGTTCGTGATGTTTATGTTTGGACCTCAGATCCTAAATGGAACCAAGGTGAAGAGATGCCGGATAAAAAAATGATTGCTCCAAGGAACCTTGATTGGGATTTATTTGTCGGTCCCGCGAATTTTATTCCCTATAATCCGGTATTTACACCTTGGGGATGGAGGGCTTGGTGGAATTTTGGTGCCGGCGCTTTGGGAACAGCCGGCCCGCATATTCTCGAACCTGTTTTCAGGGCATTGAAGCTAAAAGCGACATCTGCAGTCGAAGCTTCATCAACATATTTTAATCTTGATTCGGCTCCAAGAGCAGAAAAAATTCTGTTTGAATTTAAGAAGAGGGATAATTTGCCAAATGTGGCGATGCCGCCTGTTAAGATCCATTGGTACGATGGAGGTTTATTCCCTGAACTACCTGAAAAGTTGCCACAAGAAATTTCGTTGAGAGATTACAACACTGGGTTTATTCTTGAAGGTTCTGAGGGAATGATTATTGCAAATCCATCGAATGAGCAGTTTCAGTTGATAAGAAATGGAGAACTGGCTTCTTTTAAGTCAGAAAAGGTTTTGCATCGGATTGAAAATTCTTCGTTGGGGCATGAAACTGATTGGGTACGTTCGTGTAAAGAATCACCATCAAACAGGCTGCAATGTTCGGCCAGTTTTGAAAGTCAGGCATCTATGTCAGAGACGATCCTTGTTGGGGCAATGGCAGTACGTTTACAGTCGTTACGAAAAAAACTTGAGTGGGATAGTAGTCAGTTGAAATTTTCAAACATCGACATTTTTGAAGAGTTCGAAATTTCAGATCTGAATAATTTTAAAATTGAAAATGGGATGAGTACCATTGAAAATTCAAGTAAAAGATACAACGCATCTCATTTTATTGATCAGACAGTCCGCCCAATTTATCGCGAAAACTGGAAGCAGATATGATTATAGATAAAAAACTTCTTTGTTCTGACGAATAAATTAGAAAAACAGTTCTTCTTTTGAAAAGAAAATTGAAATTTCGCGTTGGGCATTTTCGTCACTATCCGATCCATGAACGGCATTGGCCTCTTTCGATTCGGCAAACATCTTACGAATAGAACCATAGTTCGCTTTTATAGGATCGGTATTTCCGATCATCTCACGAAAATCAGCCACGGCGTTTTCTTTCTGAAGTACAGCAACTACAACCGGTCCGGAAGTCATATATTGGACTAAGCTTTCAAAAAATGGTTTTTCTGCATGGACATTGTAGAAAAGTTCTGCCTTTTCTTTGCTAATCTGGATCAGTTTCAAACCGCATATTTTAAACCCATTGCGGTTGAAAATTTCGATAATTGGGCCAAGGCAATTGTTTTTAAACGCTGTGGGTTTTACAATTGTAAAGGTAAGGTTTGTCATCATCGTGATTTTTCTTTTTTAAAATATTTTGTTCGTTAAATTCGTAAACTTGAAGTCTTATCTTTGTTGTTGTAATTTTATAAAATGAAACGATCTTTTTCGATCATACCCTATAGGTTTTTCGATTTTGAGTTCCAATTGGTAATAGTCATTTAACATCCAATGAATACTGTAATTGATCCGTTACTTCTACAAAAATTTAAGAACCTAATACAAGATTCTAAGAATCTTGTGGTTATTCCTCATGTTAATCCTGATGGTGATGCAATTGGCTCTTGTATTGCATTGTGCAGGGTTCTAAATAACATGGGTAAGTACGTAAAAATAATTATTCCAAACGAGTTTCCGGAGTTCCTTCAGTGGATGGAAGGGATTGATGAAGCAATAGATTTTGAGAAATCTCCGGAAGAGGTCAATCAGCTATTCCAAAAAGCGGATACCATGTTCTGTCTCGATTTCAACGACTTTGAGAGGGCTGAAGGATTGAAGGACCTTTTGACTGGTTTTAAAGGGAAAAAAATTGTGATCGACCATCATCCGGGTCCAGTTGTTCAATGCGATCTGTTGATTTCTTATACCTCTGTTTGTTCCACGGGCGAGCTTCTATTCAGGATTATTGAAGGAGTAGGGTTACTCAATTTTGTTGACAGAGCAGCTGCTGATGCCATTTTTACCGGAATGATGACAGACACGGGCAACTTTAGTTACAACGCTTCCGACCCGGAGACTTATCATATTATTGCCAAACTGCTTGAAAAGGGAATCGATAAGGATCTTATACATTCCAATATATATCATACTTTTTCAGAAGATCGTTGGCGGTTGATAGGGCATTCACTAAAAGAGAAAATGATCATACTGCCTCAGTATCGTACAGGGTACATTAGCCTTAGTAAGAAAGAGCTCGAAATGTTTAATTTTCAACCCGGAGATACCGAAGGATTGGTCAATTATCCTCTGATGGTTAAAGGAATTGTCTTTTGTGTTTTGTTCATGGAGCAAGATGATCAGATAAAATTATCTTTTCGTTCAAAAGGCAACTTTTCAACGAATAATTTTGCACGAAAGCACTTCAACGGAGGTGGTCATATCAATGCTTCAGGAGGAAAGTCTAACCTCACTTTAGAAGAAGCTATTTTGAAATTTGAGTTGTTACTTGATGAATATCGTGAAGAATTGTTGAATAGTTATTAATTAGAGAATTTTGAATCGGTCAGATTTATTAAAGAAACTACTCCCAGGTTTTATTCCTCTTTTTGTTTTTATTGCCGCCGATGAAATTTGGGGAACGAAAGTTGGGTTGATCGTTGCGGTAGCCGTAGGTATAGCAGAACTTTGCTATACTTTAATCAAGGAAAGACGATTCGATACATTTATCCTGCTCGATACTGCGTTATTGGTTGTACTTGGAGGAATCTCCTTACTTCTTGAAAATGAAATCTTTTTCAAAATAAAACCAGCCATCATTGAAGCCATTCTATGTGTTATTCTTGCTGTTTCTTCATTTACAAGAATTGATATTGTTGGTGGAATGTCGAAACGTTATATGAAGGGGATTGAAATGAACGAAGCAGTACAGAAAAAATTCAGGGAGACGTTGAAGGTGATGTTCTGTATCTTTTCAGCTCATACACTTCTGGTCGTTTATTCCGCGTTTTTTATGTCGAAAGAAGCCTGGGCCTTTATTAGCGGAGGATTATTCTACATTCTTTTTGGCATCTATTTTTTATTTGAATTCATTCAACAAAAAAGAAAAAACAAGCAGGTAATCATACAACAGTTTGAAGACGAAGAGTGGCTTCCAGTTGTCGATAAAGATGGAAAAATCATTGGTAAAGCGTTGCGATCAGTCTGTCATGGTGGTGATAAGATATTACATCCTGTTGTGCACCTTCATGTGATGAATCACCGAAAACATCTTTTTCTTCAATTAAGACCAGAAACAAAACTGATACAACCCGGAAAGTGGGATACTGCTGTTGGCGGGCACATTTCTTTTGGGGAGGATGTGAAAACTGCTCTTTTGCGCGAAGCTTATGAAGAGATAGGGTTGAAAGATTTTTCAGCAAAACCTTTAGGTAATTATTTGTTCGAAAGTGAAATAGAAAATGAGTTGGTCTATTCATTTTTGAGTTACGATTATAAAAACATCAACCTTCATTCAGATGAAGTGAAAGAAGGTCGCTTTTGGAGTCAAAAGCAGATAGAGCAAAGCTTGGGTAAAGGAGTATTTACGCCCAATTTTGAATGGGAATATCAGATTCAGTTGAAAGAAAGGATATTCTAAATTATATACCCGATAATTGCGTCTCAAGCTGGGCATAGTCCTTAAACCCGGCATCTTTAGCTTTGACCAGTGCTATTTTTGCATTGGTATAATCTTTCATCATTAAGTAACATAATGATAAATTGTACCATGATTGATTAAAATCCTTTTTCAATTCACATGCTTTCTTGAAATCTTTTAAAGCATCTGAATATTTCTTTAATTGAAAATAACAAAGTCCTCTGTTGAAAAATAGCACCGCATCGTTCGTATATATCAGTGCAAAATCGTAATATTTGAGGGCTTCTTGGGGTTTATTCTGCGAAAGAAGGTAGCCTCCTTTTTCATCACAGATTTTTGCATTCTTCGGATTAACAATTAAGGCTGCATCTAAATTTTTATAATATTCTTCAACTGTTACTTTTTCTTTTAAATCAATTTTAAACACGTAGGCTTTTTCATCAGTCCCAAATTCTTTTAACAGGGTAAGACAGGCTGGTCTTGCCGCAGTTAAATAAATCAGTGTATTTCTGACAGTATTGATTGTTTTATCGGTTTTCTTCGCCGGATTACCACGTAAATTCCCCATAATCACATGGGTGGCTTTATTCTGTTGAAACATGACAAGCGTAGAATCAGAATTATTATATTCAAGCCGGAAAATGCCATTAAAAATATCTTTTCCTTCACTTGCGATCCAAGACATATCTGGTTTTCGGCAAAGAACTTTGGAGTTACTGGGTAAATTCTCTCCGGCCCATTTACTGGCTAACATGTAATTTTGAAAGTCGGGGGTATATGAATTAAATGCTTCTTTGTTTGACTTGTTTAAATCGTTTGATTTAATTACTTGCTTAATACTTTGTACGCTGATTAAAACAAAAATAAGTGCAAAGAAAGTTAATGGGATCGATTGAAGTTTTTTCATTTTTTGAGTATCGAACAAATTGAAAATGAAAAATGCAACAATGCCTAACAGGAATGGGAAATAAATCATTATTAGTCGTTCCTGATCCCAAATTTTTTGGAGAAAAATGAAGGTAGACCCAATCATTCCAACCAAATAGAGTATGATATACAGAAGCTTCTTGTTCTTTTTGATTACAATAAAACCAGAAATGGCAAAAATCAAATACAGAACAATTGTTAAGATTGCGCTTGACTTCCTATAATCTTGTGGAAAAAAGCCGAGCATCTTAACAAATGTTTTTGAAAGGTACAATTCTGAATTATCCCATATTCGTTGGACAAACCCCATTAAATCTTCCGCACCTTCCTGAGGTTTATATGGGTGTTTTAACATTATTGCCTCAAGTTGATCCTCAAATCCAACTTTCTTAATATCCCATGATAATTTCTTATATAGCGAAAATATCAAATGCGTAAATATGGCAGATAGAAAGAAAACGATACTGTTTAAAAACTTTTTATTAATTAAAAGGTATGCGATTGAAATGATGAAAATAGAAAGTGCAATGCTTTTTGTCTGAAACATTAAATAAACTACAATTCCTAATACCAGAAAGTGTATCCAGGTTTTTTGAAACGATTCCTTGGGGTCATCATATTTGTGTGTAAATTCCAAAAAATAGAAAATGTAGATAATCTGAATTAATATGAAAAATGACTCAGTATAGGTAGTGCTTGAATAATAACAGGTTAAATAACTAACCGATGTAGACAAAACAACAAAAGCGGCTATTGAATAGTTGGTATATTTTATGAAAAAACGTTGAATGAAATAAAGAGATCCAAGGCTGAAAATCAATGAAGTACACTTTAATGCAACGATATTTAGACCAAAAATTGAGATAAAAAGTGATAAAACCATACTATAAAAAGAACTATGCCAACTTGGAAAAGCCATTTTATGCGAGAACAGATAGGCATTTCTAATATACCCTGAATCATCACCTCCATTCGACACATCTTTATTGAATATCAATAAGGAAATAATTAGAGACAATAAGATTGAAATGATTAAAATTAAATTGGATTTTGACTGAAAAAATTGTTCGCAACGAGCAAATAAATTTATTTCATTTTGTTTCTTTTTAGCCATTTTTGATAGTTTTGAAAGGTCATGCAAAATAAAACATTTTTTATCAGAATAGAATTATCCTAATATCTCTTTTAAATGGTGATTTCATTAAAAATTAGATTCCAGTATTCGTCTGTTTTTTATATGAATTTAATTTTTTTTGCGGCAAAAGCACTCATTTTAATCAATAACCAACCATGTTTAAACCGACTTATTTGAGTTGAACCATATTCCCGGTCCCTATATCTTACAATGACTTCTGTAATTTTTAGGTTAAGTTTTGCTGCGCCAAAAAGCAAATCGAAATCTCCAAAAGGATCAAAATTTCCAAAATAACTCCGGTTGGCTTTAATTAATTCATAGTCTTTTTTGAACAAGACTTTAGTGCCACACAATGTGTCTTTTAAACGTTGGCCTAAAATGTACGAGAAGAACCATCCAAAAAATTTATTAGCCAAGTAGTTAAGAAAACGCATCGCTTGCTTTTCCATTGGGTAAACTAAACGGCATCCATTTATAAATTCGCCTTTATTATTGGCAAGGGCATCGTAAAATTTCGACATATCCTCAGGTGGAGTAGTTAAATCGGCATCAAGTATCATTAAAATATCACCCGATGCAGCTTCGAAAGCATCCCTTACAGCATTGCCTTTGCCCTTACCACTTTGCTTCATTACTTTAATGTCCTTATCGGGATATGCTTTTTGTACTCTGAGCATTTCTTCATAGGTACCATCCTGTGAACCTCCCTCTATAAAAATAAACTCTTGATGAGAACCAAAGGAGGGTGTTCTGATAATTGCATTTTCAACATTACCCTTTTCATTTCTCGATGGAACAACAATGGTAGTTGAGTATTCTTTTTTATTTAAATTAATTGCAGTAGGGTGAACCGTAATGAAGTTAATTAAATTCAATGCATTGAATCCAGGCAGGTTAGCCAAAAGCTTATTAATGAAAAAGTTAAATATCGGAATGTATTTAGGAAAGAGTAACTTTTTATCGATTTTTATAAGTTCAAAATCCTCAAGCTTCAGAAGGTTTTCAATATCTTTTACCGTTACCCAATTTTGTAAAGGTTGTTTTGCTTTAAATCCAATCTTTTCTCCAGCTTTTAAAATAGGTTCCCACAGGTAATTATAACTTGAGATTATAATTTTGGTTGAAGGTTTTACATGCGCTCTTAAATTTCTGAAAAAAGCCTGTAAGTCCCAAAGCGAAGCTAATAAATCAGAAACGATAATATAATCGAATTCTTCTGTTGTTGTGAAACTTAAAACATCGGCAACCTCAAAATGTAAATGTGGGTATTTTTGTTTTGCAATTTTTATTGATGTTTCAGAAAAATCTATTCCCAAACCAAAGGAAGGTTTTACCTTATTTAGTAAATCACCGGTTGAGCATCCCAAATCCAAAACTCTTGAATTCTCAGGGATGATAAAGGAGTATTGCTTTTCAATGGTTTTGTGGTAAAAACGATTGAATTTTATCCATTTATCTCGCTTTGCTGCATTCTTTTCGAAGTAATTTTTTAAAAGTATTTGTCCTTCTTCCATGGTTTAATTTTGTTGCGAATTTAATATTTATATGTAAAATGGTATAAATAGTAACTGATGATAGAAAATATTTTTTTGTTTTCTATCATCAGTTCAAAAGTATGACAATAATTTATCACTTATATAGGATGAGCGTTTTTCTGAAATTTCGAAAAGCGTTAAAGAATAATTAGTAAATCACAATGATTGTTTATGCAACGCAATGATCGTCATGATTTTATTTGCCAATTAAAAAAATAGCCGGGCGCTTATGCAGGTCGGGGCGTTCTTTTCTCCAGTCTCTGATGAATTGGGTCTTGATGTATTCCGTTTCGAGCGTAAGGTCACAGGCTACACAAAGTCTGGTTTTTTCATCCAACGTTTTAACCAGATCTTCAAGTAAATTATTGTTGCGGTAAGGGGTTTCGATGAAAATCTGGGTTTGGTCTTCGAACAACGATCGGTGCTCAAGATGCCTGATTGTTTTTCCGCGGGCAGGGTGTTTAACAGGAATGTAACCAGCAAAAGCAAAACTCTGTCCATTCAATCCTGAAGCCATTAGTGAAAGAAGAATAGACGATGGACCAACCAATGGTTTGACCTCTATGTTTTTTTGGTGAGCAACTTTTACGACATCTGCGCCTGGGTCGGCAACACCCGGACATCCGGCTTCTGAAAGGATTCCTACATTGTTCCCTTCAAAAATCGGGTCAAGAAAAAGTACCATCTCATCGTAACGTGTCCGTTTGTTTAACTCTTTAAAAGTTAGATGGTCGATCACAATTTCCGGGTCGATCTTTCTTAAAAACCTTCGGGCAGTACGTTCATCTTCAACAACGAAGTGTTTTATGGATGCTACAATTGTCTTGATTTGTGATGGCAGGACGTTGTATGGATTTTCATCGCCCAACGTAGTTGGTATCAGGTAAAGTTTTCCGTTCATGATTTGAAATTTGGCTCAAAAATACACGAATAAAGATTGATTCATAACCTGTGTCCATTAAATTTGTGCATTCTTAATACAGATAGGTTTGAAAATAACTTTTTTAGGAACAGGAACTTCGCAGGGTGTACCTGTTATTGCTTGTACTTGCCGCGTATGTCAATCAGTCGACGAGCATGATAAAAGGTTGCGTGCATCCATCATGATTGAGGTAGAAGGGCACATTCTGGTTGTTGATGCAGGACCCGACTTCAGGCAGCAGATGATCAGGGCTAATGTGACCCGACTTTCGGCTATTTTGCTGACCCACGAACATTATGACCATATCGCCGGACTCGACGATATTCGTGCATTTAACTGGGTGTTGCAAAGCCCCACCGATATTTTTGCTGAAGAACGGGTACTCCAGTCGGTAAAAAAGATATTTTTTTATGTTTTTGCCAGTGAAAAATATCCGGGCATACCTCAAATGACACTTCACGAAGTATTTGAGAAACCATTTTTGATCGGAAAAACAAAAATAATTCCGATTCGGGGTTTTCACTATAAACTACCTGTGCTAGGCTATCGAATAGGAAATTTTGCTTATTTAACCGATATGAAAACAATACCTGAAAGCGAATTGAAAAAACTTTCAGGTTTAGATGTATTGGCTGTAAATGCATTACGTAAAGAAAGCCATGTGTCGCACATGACCCTTGACGAAGCACTTAATCTGATTGCAAAGCTTAATCCACGTAAAGCATTTATTACCCATATTAGTCATCAAATGGGTATAGGTGAAGAAGTTTCAACCGAATTGCCTGAAAATGTTTCATTAGCTTACGATGGTTTGGTGTTGGAAGTCGAATAATATGAGAAATAGTACAAAACACTTCCTGAAATCAAAAAGAAGATTCCGGCTGTAAAAAATCCTGTTTTCAACCCATGATGATCGATGACCCATCCCCAAAATGGTCCGGTCATGGCAAATATTATTCTGATAATCATATCTCTTAACGATAGAACAGTTGCCCTGACATCTGAACTGATTAGGACATGTATATAGTCCTTTAATACCGGCGTAGCTATTCCTCGTATGATGTAAATAATAAATACGAGCAATAACATGTAATAGTTGATCCAAAGTCCAGTAATGATAAACCCGGTAGCTAAAGAAATGTAAATGAATCCGGTAATTTGTTTTTCACTGAAAATCTTTTCAATCCGGTGAGAAAAGAATGAAGCAAAACCAACAGTAAGATTAAGTATAGTCCAGACGACACCAAAAAGGGCGACTGGCATTTTAATTTCGATCAGAAAAGGTTGAAGAAACCATGCAAACGTTAATGTTGCGGCTCCAACAAGTGATGAAAAGAATATGAAATTACGGAGTCTGGAATTTGCAACGAGGGTTTGTTGTAAAACTTTTAAAGCATCTTTTATCCCAGTAATCCTGTTTTTAAGGTCCGATGGTGGTTCAATTAATGTAAAAGCAGCAGGAATTGCAACCATTGAAACAATAGCTTGAGCAATATAGGGGGTTCGAAGACTGATTGTTGCAAGTAATCCTCCGAATATTCCGGCAATAGCTTCAGAAAAGTTTCCTACTGAAATAACCCTGCCTTCATATTTGGTATACTCGTTTTCCTTTTTATCAAATTTGAGTGAATCATAAAGCATTGCTGAATCGGCACCTGAGATAAAACTTTGTCCAATTCCAAGCACAAGTTCCGCGATCAGAAATTGCCAAAAACCGGAAGAGAATCCGTAAACAGAGAACCCAAAGGTTGTAAGAAGCGTACCGACGATTAATGTTTTTTTCCGGCCCCATACATCGGCAAAATAACCCGAGGGTATTTCAAATGCCACTATTCCCATCGAATAAGCCGATTTTAACCAGAAAATTTCGGTCATTGACAACCCGTTTTCCTGAAAAAACAGCACGACAATAGGCATGATCAGAGAAAACCATTTGGCTGTTTTTATGATGTATAATCGGTAAATATTTCCGGACAAATCATTTGACATTTGACAAAAATAGGAATTGAAAAATAATTTCTGAGATTTTCACTTTAGACAACTTGAAATAAAAAACCCGCCTTCTTCCGATTAATAGGAAGAAGGCGGGTGGAGGCGGAGAGAGGGATTCGAACCTCACCATTTTTTCACTCTCCAAAACTACCTGATAGAATTCGCTTTATTCTTTTTATGGAAAGAAAATAAAAACCTAAAATTTCCCTACCATACACTAGCAGCTATAAACTTAAAATTTGAAGTTATGCAAGCTGTTCAATTCATTCAGATTACCCCCGAAGAAATGAAAGATGCCATTGGAAGCTTATGACCTGGTAAAAATTCAACTAATCGGGAAAATTTAAGATGCCAATTACCTGCAAAAAACTCATCGAGGTGGCTATGCCGATCAAAGAAATTTCGACAGAAAGTGTTCGCTATAAATCAATTCGTCATGGTCATATTTCAACACTTCATTTGAGGTGGACACGTCGCCTGCTACCGGTTTATTTTATTGTGATGTAAATATCGACCTCAAGGGAGAGTCATTAAGAAAAGGAATATTGAAGAATGAATAACTATAAATTGAGAAATACAATATAGGCACTTACCGTCTTCATATAATAATACAGTTTTACCATTTTTTGTTGTTTCAGATACATCAAGATTTACATAAGCCAAGCTATTACTGGGTTTTATTGTCACAACATATTGTCGCCAGGATTTTTAGGACTCATTCAAAATGCCATAGAGCTGAAAAAAGACAACAAATTAATCGGCAATAAAATCAATGAATGAATTAGAATTGAATGCTTGACTTTTTTCAATACGTTCAATTAAGTATCTAATTTTTCGGTTCATTAAATTGAAAAATTTATATGATTCTTTTTGGGATGCGCCACTAATTAAAGTTGATTTTATTCTAGCATTATTTATCCATTTTATAGTTTCTTGACAAAACTCGGGGTTGGAAGTTGCCATACTGTTAATGGTATATAGTTTCAATGCACAACTAAGATTGTTATTGCTTTTCATCACAATAAAACTATTTTCAAGTTCAATATCACTCAAATAAAGTTTGAAATTTGAAGTATCAGGTGAATGTTCATTTTTATAACCATTCTCTGACCACTTATTAAGCTGCCCGAAGATCCCTATTAATTGGGTACAAAGCAATAAAGCTTCATCTTTTGAGATAAAACAACCGATTTCGTAATAATAATTTATAAGATTTAAAATTCCATCAATAGTATGTTCAGTCCAAATTTCAGTTGATGGAATACTACAATAATCAATTGCAAGTTGATGGTATGCCTTAAGCAGTTTTTCATCATTTAATTGCTCGCAAAATTTAGTAAAATTGCCATTGAAAGCACTGATACTATTTGACCAAGCAAATACTTTAAAAAAAGTGAGCTCTTTATATGGCATGAAATGAAACATGGGAATATCTACGGCAGAAAATAGTATTTCTTTTTCAGTCGATTTGGAAATATTACTAATATTGTTTGACAACCCGTATATATATGCCTTATAATTATTCAAATCAGAAATATCAAGGGGCATATAATTAAATAAAAGGCTATTGTCCTTTATTCCTGATAATGAATCAATAGAAATTCGATAATGGCTGCAGATTTTAGTTAGTTCATCAAAATCAAGTCTTTTTTCACAGCGTAATCGTCGATAAACTGCATCATTGCTAATGTTTAGAAGTTCAGAAATTGTATCCACTATAGAAATATTATCCTGAGTTTTACTTTTTATCTGCTTGAAAAGTAGTTCCTGAAGATCGATTTTATTTTCTGATTTGTCCATAAAGAGACTATTATAACTAGAACAAATTAATAAAATGAATACTAACTAAACGCTAAAATAATGAAAAAATACAAATTCTGATTGTAACACATTTTATTTGGTCATTTTTTAGTAAAAAACGATTGAGGATAGATTTTGTAACCATAATTCAATTTCAGCAATTTGTTTGATGTAGATATATTTGATGAAAACTTTGAATTATGCAATCAACAATTTCACAATCTGAAACTAAGCTTAAAAATGCAGTGCAGTTTCTCGGTAAAAAAGAAGATAGATATTTTGCATGTGGATTTAAGAAAATAATATGTAATCTGGAAAACTTCAGTTATTCCTTGAATAAATTAACATCTCTTTTACATGTAAAGTGGGGGGGCTTGTGCTTTGTATGACTTTGCCAACGGATTTATTGATGGATTTAGATAACCTAATTTATGGCAAAATTAAAAATGTAATATCTCTAATCTTTCAATGGCATTAGAGATATTGTATTAGTGTTAAGAAGTTAGTATACAATGTTTCGAATACAATTTAATAAAAGACAATTCACATGGGAAACAATACAAAAACATTCAATAATTTAAGGCAGCAAAAGAAAAAATATTTATTATTATTATTTTCTTTATTATTCATCTCAGTTGTCATTCTTGCAATAGGAAGTTTTGCTAATAGACCTAATTTCAATACGATTGCTTATTTTACTTTGAGAGCATTGTTTGTACTTTGTTTTCTTTTTTCCTATATAATTCTTAAAAAAATTATTTTTTTAAGAAAAGAGATAAAAAAACAGGAAATCCAATAAAGGGTTTCCCAGACAATGTTTAAGTACTGTTTTAAATTGTTCCAGATGGGATTTTCCGCACATTATACCATTCAAAAGCTGTTTCATTTTTAGCATCATTAATTATAATTTTATATTTATGAAAAATAAAAAATATAATTTAAATTTATTAGGGATTTTGTTTATTATATTAGGTTGTTTGTTAATAACATTTGACTATAATATTTTGGCAATTATTGCAATGTCAATTAGTCTTATTGTGTTTTATATAGAAATAGTTCAAAAGAAGAAAAAAAGTACATTTGCTGATGACACAAAAGAGATACCTGTTGATTCTTAATGTGGGGCAGAATGTTTTCTTGACGATATAAAGCCTCATATTGGCTAGCATCATGCTGCTGAAGTGGGGATCGCATATAAGAGACGTATTTACACCGATATTGGGAAAGTAGTTAACAAGACAGCATTTTCGTTATTGCAATTAACATCCTATTTTTCATGTGCAGAAACTCGCTTACGATGCCTTGCAGGAAATGAGGATTGCCTACCGATGGGAAGCTATTAATCAGTAAAACAAGGAGATAGAACTGGCCAAGGAACTGGGGGAAAAGTATATCCCGGACATCCTCCGAAATGGCGACACATTAAAGCTGTTATTGGCCCGCAGCCGATACCTTTTGTTTAAGACCGAATCGAAATGGACACTCACTCAACGGGCACGTGCCGAGATTTTGTTTGAACGATATCCCGCACTTGAAAAAGCCTACAACTTGGTCATGCAACTCGGAGGAATATTCCAGCATATCAAAAATAAAGGGGTTGCATTCTCTAAACTTGCAGCTGGTACGATAGGGTAGAAAAAGTAGGATTTAAGTCGTTTAACACTGTGTCGAATTCAATCCAAGCACACTATCTGAACATCCTCAATTACTTCGAGAACCGTAGCACAAATGCTTCTGCTGAATCTTTCAATGCGAAGATTAAAGCTTTCCTGTCAGCATTCAGGGGCGTAAGAAATGCCACATTTTTCCTGTTTCGTTTAGCCAATATCTATGCTTAAAATAAATTCGCCCCAGAAATTCCGCTTGATCCGAAATTCCGCTTGATCCCAAAACATTCTTTCGTTGACTAAATGTTGACTAAAATAAAAAAGAACACCGCTATGGTGTTCTTTTTTAGTTAATTGTGTTTGATATCAGCGGAGAGAGAGGGATTCGAACCCCCGGTACCTTACGGTACAACGGTTTTCAAGACCGCCGCAATCGACCACTCTGCCATCTCTCCAAAAAAGCAATTCAAAAGAAATTACTGTTTTTGAAACGCGTTGCAAAAGTATATGTTTTTTTTATTCCCCCAAACTTTCCCAAACTTATTTTAAACGCATCTTTGAGACATTCATATTTCTTGTTTTCAAATAGAAAATTCAATTCAAAAATTTGATGATCAACAGTATTCTAAACTTATCAGCAATTTTTAGTAGAATTTTGTAAGGTGTAGGTTATGTAAAAATAAATCTTATGCTTTGATTGACAGTCTTTAATGTTTTTTGTTTGAGAATTGTCCTCCGAAATTTTAGATAAGTACATTCTGAAACCCCTTATTTTATTGAATAGTAAGCGTTTTTTTTATTGTTAAAGTTTGTAAAACTCGCTAAAAACAATATATTTGTGTAAGTTAACGTAGTTTATAACCCTTAAATCTCGACTTATGAATAAAGCTCAATTAATCGATGCCATTGCTGCTAAAGCAGGCTTAACAAAAGCAGATGCAAAAAAATCTCTTGATGCATTTATTGAAGCCACAAGTGAAGCTCTAAAAGGTGGTGATCGTGTTGCTTTAGTAGGATTTGGTTCATTTTCCGTAGCTAAAAGAAGCGCAAGAACAGGTCGTAACCCTCAAACCGGCAAAGAAATTGATATCCCGGCAAAAGCTGTTGTGAAATTTAAACCTGGAAGCGAATTAGCAGAAAGTGTATAACAAAAACGCTTTACTAAAAAATTTAGGGGTGTCTCATCAATTGAAGCACCCTTTTTTATGCTTAATTCGCAAATTTATTTTGTGTAGTATTTTTGATGTTTAAGAAATCAGTTGTTGTCAATTTTAATGAATCAAGAATTAATCAATTATTTATCAAGTTTTATATCTGAAGAGAGGTTTTTACTTTTCAAACAAATACTTTCATTACGTACACGTTACATCACCGTTGTACTTGAAGACATTTTTCAAAGTCAAAATGCAAGCGCTGTTTTACGTACATGTGATTGTTTTGGTATTCAAGACGTTCATATTATTGAAAACAGAAATAAGTTCAATGAAAATATTACTGTAACAAGGGGGTCAACCAAATGGATTGATCTTTTTCAGTATAACCAACAAGCAAATAATACTCAGTTCGCACTTCAATCATTAAAAGAAAAAGGGTATAAAATAGTTGCGACCTCGCCTCATATTGATGGTGTTGAATTAGCAGAATATGATCTCGATCTTGGAAGAACCGCGATCGTTTTTGGAAATGAAAAAAAAGGAGTTTCAGAAATTGTGAAGCAAAATGCCGATTATTTTTTGAAAATTCCAATGTGTGGGTTTACCGAGAGTCTTAATATTTCTGTTTCGGTTGCCATAATTCTTCATTATTTAACAAATAAAATGAAAGAAGGAATAATTGACTGGAAGTTAAATGACATAGAGCAAGAAACATTGATGCTAGAGTGGTTAAAGAAAAGTATAAAAAGTGGAGATTTGCTCACAAAAAAATTCCAGCATACGATTAATATCTAATTTTTAATTTACTTTTATTGAAAATTTAGTTTACTATTCGTTGCTTATAAACCTGATTGTGCAATTATGAACTGTTTGATTATCGATGATGATAAATTATCCAGAACCTTACTCGAAAAATTCGTTGAAAGGACAGATTACATCGATCAATATTATTCATTCCCCGGAGCTATAGAAGCGATCAATTTTATTAGAAAAGGCGATCATGAAATTGATTTAATTTTTCTCGATATAGAAATGCCCGATATGAACGGGGTTGAATTCATGCAATCGTTGGGTGATCACCTGGTACAAATTATTGTTGTATCCTCAAAGGAGAAATATGCTCTTGATGCCATTGAATATAATGTGACCGATTACCTTTTAAAACCGGTTACTTATTTCAGGTTCTTGAAAGCTACAGAGAAAGCACTTTCGAAACTGAGAGATGAGATGCTGCCTGCATCAAATTCTAAAAACGATTTTTTTATTCGGAATAATGCGAATCTGATTCGTCTTTGTTACGATGATGTCGTTTGGATTGAAGCACTTGAGAACTATATCATTGTTTATACATTTAGTGATAAATTCACTATTCATTTCACGATGAAATCGGTAATGGATCAACTACCAGGTGATAAATTTTTCAGAATTCACAGGTCGTTTATTGTCAACAAGAGCCGGATTGATGTGATTAAAATAAATACCATTGAGGTAAAAGTCAAAGAGGGGCGGCAATCGTTGCCAATAGGTAAATCATATCGGGAGTTACTGCTTAAGGAAATTAATCTTTTAAGTAAATAAATCAGTCCCGCTTCAGCGGGATTTTTATTTTAAGTCGATAATTTTGTCTAAATAAAGTTGTTAACATTGCAACTCAAATTCTACACAAAAGGATAATATTTCCAAATAATAGAATAATTTTGTTGCCGCATTGGTTCCAAATTTCACCCTTTGTTTTAGGATGAATGGATCAAAAGGGAATACCGTGATGCCGCTTTGGAGGTAAATTCGGTAACAGTTCCCGCTGCTGTGATCTTCATAATTTTCAGGCAAAATGCCACTGATCCCGATCCACATCGGGAATGGGAAGGCGCCTGAGATGAAGTAAGTCAGAAGACCTGCCAATGAACTTTAGCTTTTGTAGCCTGCGGGAGAACAGGAAACGAGGCAGTTCATTACTGCTCGCAATCTCACCTACACGCAATCAAAAGCAACATTTTCAATGATAATTAGTACCTATGAAGTACATTGCTTTGACATTTGTTGCGATTTGGCTTTCAATCTTTCACGTAACGGCTCAGCTCGTTTCTGAAATAATTGAATACCACCCTGCACCTGGCCAGCTTATTAATACCGATATGGCCGGAAGTTTTGAAGCGGCCCGGTCAATTGTGTGGTCCGTCGATGGTTTAGTTTCCCTGGGTTCTTTTGGGGGGAATGTTGTTTATCGTTTCGATCAACCGGTCGTAAATGATCCTCTCAATCCTTATGGTGTCGACTTTGTAGTCTTCGGAAATCCCCAGCCTGATTGGGCTGAACCCGGGATTGTGATGGTTATGAAAGATATGAACAAAAATGGGAAAGCCGACGATATATGGTATGAGCTTGCAGGAAGCGATTATTTCTTTTCGACTACCAATCACAAATTCTCTGTTACCTATTTTAACCCAATACAATCTGCCAGAGAAGATATTTCATGGATTTCGAACGACTCAAGGACTGGTTATGTTTTCAAAAATAGTTTTCATAAGCAAAATTATTATCCTTCAGAAGATTTTTTCAGTTGGAATGTTTACGATACGGTTTCATTTACAGGAACACTGATCGATGATGAAGTTGATTTCTCTAATCCGGCATTGATAAAATCGCATCAACGGAAATTTGGATATGCTGATAACATCGTGAGGAAAAATTCAAATTTCAATCTTCCCGATAATCCTTATACTGTTGATATAGAAGGTTGTGGTGGTGATGGAATGGACATTGGTTGGGCTGTTGACGGAGAGGGGCATTATATTGACCTTGACCAGATTGATTTTGTGAAGATTTACAATGGTGTATTGGGTAATGCCGGTTGGATGGGCGAAATCTCAACTGAACTTTGTGGTATTGCCGACGTTCCGGCTAATGCTTCTGTTTCTGGTGCCACTAAGTGTATTGTGATAAGTTATTTACCTGAAAAAATATTTTCCGGAAGCTTATATGCCCTTGAGGCGAAGTTCTTTCAAAATGGCAGAATTGAGGAGGGAGAAGAAGTTCTTTGGAATGTTGATAATCATTCAATCGCTTCAATAAGTAAAGAAGGATTGCTTCTGCCTTCAAATGACGGGACGTTGAAAATTACGGCCTCTCTTGCCGATGACCCTTCTATAATTGCCTCGCTAACGGTTGATGTAATTACTCCTTCCAAGATTGATATTGTTATAGAGTCGGGTGCAATTAGAATTGATGAAGAAAAAGAGATAAAGGCAACTGTGAGAGACGATTCTCAAAATGTGATTTCAGGTGTTGAAATTGATTGGTGTGTTCAAGACAATGACGTTCTGTTATTTATTGAGAAGGATGGAAAATATTATATCAAAGGACAACGAGAAGGCGTTTGTTTGTTGGAAGCTCACTTGAAGAATAAGCCAGAACTGAAATCTTCGGTAACTGTTTCAGTTCTCTCTGAATCAACACAAAAAGAGGTATTTGTAACCGTGAAAGATGAACATTCAACCTTGGTTCCCCGTGATAAGATTGTTGTAAAAAACTTCAACCTCAATCCTTTTGTCGATCATGCACAAGGTAATTATGACATTCAGAATGTGTCGGGAATTTCGGTTGCCCATGCTTTAGCACAGGTATTTGTTAATTCTGGTTGGTCCGATGATTTTCGTTTTCGTGATGACGAAAAGGGTGAAAACCGTCTTTATGTTTGGAAGGTTCCCAAAGGTGACCTTTCGAATGTTGAATATGTTTATGGTTATGGCGGTTCAACGACCTCAACAGCCTTTTCAAAGAGTTGGATCGTTTTATTGAATAACGATCAGATTATTTCAGGCTTAGATCAGCAAACCCTTAAAAATGGCGATGAATTGATTGTGTACCATGTTTCCAATATCATGAATGAATGGAAAGTATCCTGTTTCGTTGCCAACAAAAATGCCGTTACCGTTGAAGACACCCTTGAAGTCTATTCGACAGAGCTTACCTGTAACCGGAATCAGAATGGGAGCATCCAGATTAAAAGTTCATCACCTCTGCAAAACCAGATGATTTGGGTCGACGATCAGGAGGTCTATTTTAATGGAGACCGGGTGGCGACCGATGAGATTGGAATGGCCGAAATGAGATTTGGTCAACCTGGAATTAAAAAGATTTCCACAGGAATTGATGAAATGGTTGTTACAGTTTCTCAGCCAACATCATCAGCCCAAATAAAATGTAATCAGGAGATTAAAATCTGGCCGCAACCTGCAACCGATTTGTTGAACATTTCGGTTTCTGATCAACGTATTTCATCAATAACGATTTTCGATACATTTGGCAGACGATTGTTGAATTTGCAAGGTATGGGCACCGATCGCTTTTCATTAAACACAGGTGGAATAATTCCGGGTATTTATTTTCTTCAGATTTCTACTGATCAAGGTATTTTCAACCATAAAATACTTCTTCAATGAGATTGTGCTGGATGAGGTTTTTTTTATTGATTCCTGGAATCTTTCTTTTTTCAGCCAACATTTATTCTCAGTCGTTATCTGATACGATAAAAATTGGTGAAATCAATATTCGAGGAGCTAGAATTTTTAAAAAAGAAGAGGCAGGAATAAAAACAACCAGAGTCGATTCGATGGTGATGATCGATAAAATCAATGTTTCACTTTCCGATATACTTTCTGAAAATACAACGGTTTTTATTAAAGACCACGGACGGGGGGCAATGGCTACTGCTTCTTTTAGAGGGACAGCGCCATCGCATACGCAAGTTTACTGGAATGGGATCACGATTAATTCCCCAATGCTAGGAATGACCGATCTTTCGCTGATCCCCGCTTTTATTATCGACGATCTGGCACTGAATCATGGGGCTGCTTCTCTGTCATCGGCCAGCGGTGGTTTGGGTGGGAGCATCAATATCCAAAATACACCCGTGTGGAATAACCAATTCAGCTGGCGATATTACCAAGGTATCGGAAGCTACTCTACCTATGACGAATTTCTTCAGCTGAATATTGGAAATAAAAAGATTCAATCGAAAACCCGGTTTTATCACGATTACTCAAAAAACGATTTCGAGTATATCAACAAAGCGATACAGGAAAGACCTCTGGTACGAAACGAGAATGCCGATTACATGAAAAAGGGTTTTACTCAGGAATTTTATGTCAGACCTTCCGAAAATAATGTAATAACAGTGAAAGCATGGGGACAGATTTCAAACCGGTCGTTGCCATCGGTGATGAGCTATGAGGGAGATGATCAGTCAAATTTGAACGACCAAACCGATACAACTCTGAAGGTTTCGGCTGACTGGACCTATTACCGGGGGAAGATTAAATTCTCGGCCCGCAGTGGAATTGATTACCAGCAAACGGCTTATACGCTTAATAACCATATTGGTGGGGTGGGAATGATCCCTGCAATCAACTCATCAAGCAATTCTTTTTGCTGGTATAACCAATTGAATTTTGAAAACAATTTAACGAACAGAATTTCATATAAAACCTCGTTCAATTTTAACCGTTTCGATGTAGAGGCGTATGAGGAGATTCGAAAAACGGGATATAATCGTGTCAGAAATGATTTTTCCTTGTTCGCCGGGGGTTATTATAATTGTTTCGACTGGTTGAACCTTTCTCTGGTTATTAGGGATGAATACACCGGAAATACACTTTCGCCTATCATGTTTAATATGGGTGCTAGCTTTCGTCCGTTAAAAAGCAGTGATTTTATTCTGAAAGCGAATTTTTCGCGCAATTATCATCAACCTTCTTTGAACGATTTATACTGGCAACCCGGCGGTAATCCCGATTTATTGCCCGAAGAGAGTTATACCGGAGAATTTTCTGCAGAATACTATATCGTGTTGGGAAACCTGAACATAGAACAAGTTTTTACTTCCTACCATTCAAAAATAGATGACTGGATTATTTGGTTGCCATCTTTTCAAGGATATTGGCAACCTTATAACCTGAAAGAGGTTCGATCGTATGGATTGGAATACCACTTGAAGTTGATAAAGAAAATAGGGAATATTGAATTTCAGATTCAAGGCAATTATGCATTGACTAAATCGCTCAATTATGGTGAACGATTGTTTCTTGGTGATGGATCGTTTGGTAAGCAACTACCTTATATCCCGGTGCATTCAGGGAATGTACTTTTTTCGGGTTCATACAAAGGATATTATCTTCGGTTTCAAAATAATTCGTACAGCGAACGATTTACACTCAGTAGCAACGAAGTAGGATCCGTTGATGATTCTGAAGATATTGGAGCCGGTACCAGTACCAGTCGTATGAACTGGTATTATCCCTATTTCATGAATAACCTTACCGTTGGTAAAGACTTTCATTTCAGAAAGTACCAATTAGGTGTCGATTTTAAGATCAATAACCTTTTCGGCGAAGAGTATCGGTCGGTATTGGGACGCTATATGCCCGGAAGGAATTACGAGTTAATGTTAAAAATTTCGTACAACAAATGATGAAGAAACTATTTCTATATATCGGTATGATGGCCTTTTTATTCGCATGTATGGATGATGAATCGATTTATGAAAAGGAACGACTCGATTTGGATGTAGACTCTGATTTGAAAGATTACATCACCAACCAGCGTGGATTATTTGTTGTCAATGAAGGGAACTTTATGTATGAAAATGCTTCCCTTTCGTACTACATGATTGATTCGATGAAAGTTATAAACAACCTTTTTGAGAGGGTGAACGGTTTGCCTTTGGGCGATGTTGCCCATTCAATGACCATTCGAAATGGGTTAGGTTATATTGTGATCAATAACAGTGGAAAAGTTTATGTCATCGATATTTTGAATTTTAAAATCGCAGGAAAAATTACCGGGTTGGTTTCTCCCCGGTATATTCATTTTTTGAGCGATTCAAAGGCTTATATTACCGATTTGTACGCCAAATCAGTGACCATTGTAAATCCCCAATCATTTCAGATTGTCGGCTCAATTTCTGTCAACAATAACGAAACTCAGTTTTATCAACATCCTACAGAACAGATGGTTCAAATTGGTAAGTATGTTTTCATTAGCTGCTGGTCGTACGATAATAAAATACTGGTGATTGATTCTGAAAACGATGTTGTTATCGATTCAATAGAAGTAATTAGCCAACCTAAAGCGATGGTCGCTGACGAAAATGATAAACTGTGGGTTTTATCCGACGGTGGAGCTGAAGGGAATCCATATTCTTATGAAAAGCCCGGTCTTACAATGATCGATCCGGAGACAAGGGAGATTGAACGTATTTTTCGGTTTGCATTGGAAGATAACCCTACGGCGCTTTGTCTGAATGGGAGCAGGGATACCCTTTTTGTTTTAAATCATCATGTTTGGAAAATGGATGTGAAGAGATCGAAATTCCCTGAAATTCCCTTTATTACTAGTTCTTACAATGAAATTACAGGTGGATTTTACAATATGTCTGTCGATCAGGTTAATTCTGAAATATATGTTTCCGATGCAGTTGATAATGTTCAGCGAGGTTATGTTTACCGATATTCTTCAAGTGGAACGCCAATTGATACTTTTCAAACAGGAATCATTCCGAATACAATTTGCTTCATGCCTTAAACTAAATTTAGAATCAAAACTTCCAAATTATTATAGTTGTGCACAGCTTATCTGAAGTTCTTTTTGATTGATAAATCCAAAGAATAAAAGTTCAAGTTTAATGGGGCTTTCTTTATTTTATTTTGAATGCACCATTTTTCAGATCGATCAAATAACTTGTTGGAATAGGGTTTAATTCTCCTATTTTCAAGGTCATATAAATATCCTTATCTTTTGGCACATTGCTTGAAATATCGAATTCCAAATCGAGATCGTAACTCCCATCGGGTAATATTTTTGTGTTGTTCAGAGGTCGTTCTTCCAAAACGATCCATTTTCGTTTATCACTATAGTAAAGTCGAAACGAAGATTTGAGATTATATGTGTCTCCTAAACGAATTGTGTCTTCGTAAGGATTGTGAATAGTAACAGAGGCTGTTAATCGATCATTCTTAATTGATGTTGTATTTAGCACGAAAGACATATCATAATAACTCCTGAAATTATTGATTTTTTTCCCGTACCAGACTGATTTGTCGGTTGTTATTTTAGTGCAGTCCTTAAATTGAAGACTGTCAGAAGTTAGTACTACGACCTTTTCTCCCTGAAGAGATTCATCGTGGTTGAGAAGCTCGTATTGGTTTTTCCGGTAAAGTCCTGAATTCATACATTCAACATTTTTATCCTGGGTATAATAGGCATACCTCGACGCAGCGGTCCATGTATCCTGAAAAATCACCCGGTTATTTTCGGTAAAATCTTTAATACTATTGGTTTCGGCACGGTTTCCGGAAAAAAAGCTGAGAACTTTAACGTTTTCTGCGAGCGGGGTAATAATGATGATACGGGTTACAAGTAGGAAAACAAAATTGATTGTTCCGGCAATGATAACCCACTTCTTCCATTTTGGGTTTTGGATAATGTATTTGTAACTCAGAAGTATCAACGGAATTGAAGCAACCAAAGTCCAATGAGCTTCAAAATCACCCTTGATTGTTAAGATTAAAAAGAAAATGAAAACGCCAATTCCTGAATATTTCAGTGCTTTTTCCCAAAGATTATCCGATTTTACTGCCGTCATAGCATAAAGGAAGAACCAACCAAGCAATGGACCGGTTATGGCAAGTTCACTCAGGATGTATTTTAGCGTAATTGTGATGTTGTAAGCTTTTTTGTGCCCGTCGAGCAATTGATATCTAAACGTTGGATAATTGTTATCGATTTGCCAAAAAATATGGGGTAGAAGGTAAATTGCGGCAAGGAAAATGATAGTCCAAAAAGAGAATTTTTTCAATTGCCTCAAGTTTGAAAGAAGAACTAGTCCCAAAAGTAAAAATGCATGGTATTTTGAATAAATCATCAGCGCGATAACAAATGCGAGAATGACCGTATTTTTAAAATTGTTTTTTTCGAGGTAACGTGAATAGAAATAAAAAAAGAGGATCGAAAAAAACAACAAAGGTGCATCGGGTGTGGCAATGAAAGAGTAGGGATGGATGAGGATAATTGAATAGATTAATGACCAAAAAAGCAAAGCATCGGTAGAGTACCTTTTTGCCATTCGCCATAAAAAAATCATAGAGAAGGTTGAAAAAAGTATAATGATAATACGGGTTCCAATCTCACCTTTTAATATGCTACCACCAATCATTATTAACCACGCAATCATTGGAGGGTGGTCAAAGTATCCCATGGATGGGAATTGGGCAAATAGCCAGTAGTATGCCTCATCGGAATGAAGCTCCATTGTGGCAGCAGAGAAAATATTTAGTCCTGTAAAAATTATTAATCCTGCCAGGAAAACAAAAGAGTCTTTTTTTGAGGAGAAAAACTTTTTTAACATGTTTTCTGAATTTAACAGTAAAACTATAAAATTCATTGTAGTTTTTACAAATTCCAACTTATTTATAACGTGCAATTTTAATCAATTTAACGATATAGAAGGAAAAACTCATCTGGCAGCTTCCGGCAATCAGTAAATTAAGATTCCCCCATTTTACCTTTTAGTCGATTCTGATGGGGTTCCGGTTTATTTTTCCGTTCTGGCGTTGAAATTTATAAAGGTTGAAATGTAACACTTAAAATTTGCATAGCTCTTTGTATAATTGCTGTACTGGTAACCCCATGACATTGAAATAGCAGCCATCTATTTTTTCAGCAGCAACCAACCCAATCCACTCCTGAATACCATAGGCTCCGGCTTTGTCAAAGGGTTTAAAATGGGTAATATAGAAATCTATTTCGTCGTGTGTGAGCGATTTAAAAAGAACTTTGGTTGCCGATGTGAAAGTTTTTTTCTTCTCTTTTGAAAAAAGGCAAACTCCTGTGGCTACCTGATGCCACCCACCCGACAGTTTTTGAAGCATCTGATAGGCATCGTCGTAATTTTGAGGTTTACCCAAAACTTCTCCGTTGATGTAAACGATTGTGTCGGCAGTAATGATTATTGTATTTTCGTCAATTTCGTTTTCAAACGGTTTGGCTTTAATTTCTGCAAGATATGCCGGGATCTCGTCTACTGGTAGTGAGTCAGGATAACTTTCGTCGGTATCGAGTATCCGAACTTCAAATTTCAAGCCCAACTCCTTCAAAAGCGATTTTCGACGGGGTGATTTCGATGCAAGAATGATTCTGTAACCTTTGATGTTTTCGAAAAGCATTGCTAATTAATATGAAGATTGTTTGAACTGGGTTGATTGGTTCCATTTTCCTTGCGCTCTCATAACCTGTTCGATCACATCGCGTACGCATCCTTCGCCACCGTTTCGGTCTGAGATGTATTTTGCAACAAGTTTAATTTCAGTAACAGCATCGGCCGGACAGGTAGGTATTCCCGACAATTCCATCAACTCCAGATCGGGCAGGTCATCGCCCATGCAAAGAATTGATTTTTCAGAGAGATTATTTTTTGTTATGAAGTCGTTGAAACAGCTCATTTTTTCTTTAGCACCGATATAAATGAATGTTACTCCCAGGTTTTGGTATCTTTTTCGGATATTCTCATTTTTACCGCCGGTAATGATCGCTATCGGGTATCCTTGTCCAATCGCGTTCCGTATGGCATACCCATCTTTAACATTCGCTGTTCGCATGGGCTCGCCCTCTTCGTTTAAAGGCGACACATCACGTGAAAGGACTCCGTCGACATCAAAAACGAATGCTTTTACATTCAATAATTCTTCTTTGAAAAAAGCCATGATACATTTATTATTTCCTGTTTTCCAACTATTTATTCTGGTATTTATAGATGCTTTCGCTAAGCAAGCGATATATTTCCTCCAATTCGGGATCATTCTTGAGCATGTTCAAATGTTCGTTTATGATATTTTTATCCTTTCTGACGGCGGGGCCTGTTTGAGCTGTAATGGGGTGCATATTTTTGATTTTTGAAGCTGTCTCTGAGATTAGAGGCAGTAATATATCAAAAGGCAAATCTTTTTGCTGAACAATTTCAGCTGCTATCGAATACATGTGATTGACAAAATTGCTGGCAAACACTGCGGCAAGGTGTAATTGTTTTCGCTGTTCAGAAGAAACAATTCGAACATCTTTCGAAATAGTATAAGCTAAGTCAACCAACGTTTCTTGGTTTTCAGGTGTATTACCCTCAATACACAAGGGTATTTGCAAAAAATCGACTTCCTGAAATTTTGAGAAAGTTTGTAGCGGATAAAAAACGCCAAAGTTATCTGAGTATTGTTTTAGCTCTTCCATGGGAATGCTGCCTGCTGTATGAGCGATAAGTTTGTTGTTGAAATGTATCTCTTTAAGCAGATCGTGAAGAGCTAAATCGCTTACAGTTACGAGGTATATATCAGCATCGGAAGTGATTTTTTCCGGTTGGGTAACATAACTGCATTTGATTAATTTTCCCAGCGTTAACGCTGAAGTAACGGTACGGCTGAAAACCTGGATAATTTCAACTCCCTGGTTATGGAATTCAAGAGAAACCCTTGTACCAAGGTTTCCAGCACCTATTATTGCTAGTTTCTTTCCCATGACAACCAAATTTTTTGACAAATATACTTCAATGGCATCAACTGTCGTTTTTTCATAAAAGATAAATTAATATTGAAGATTTCGGGAACTTAATTATTCATTAAAAATTTAATTATTTAATTGGATATTAGTATTTTGTGTTTCGATTGGTATTTGGTCTTTTGAGGGAATGATTAATTACTGTATATTTTATGTTGAAATCAGCAAGCTTACATTATTTTTACTAAAGAATTTATTTGATATTTTTTATATTTCAAATATTTGAATTACAGTCATTAATTTTGGGGGCGACTGAAAAATATTTGCCCGATTTTTGCAATGATTAGAATTTGAAAAACGTGAATCAACTCTGATTTTATGAAATCGAAGTTTACATTATATACTATTATAGCGCCTCATTCTGAAAATTATATCAACAGTAAGATATTGTTGTGTTTGATACTTTTGACTTTAGCAATTCCACAATTGTTTGCTCAGCCCATCGTTCTTGATCTTGAAAACAACGCACTAAATTTTATAAATTCGAATAGATCTGTTATTGTCGATCGTGGCAATGGTGGTTTGAGTCAGGGGTCTGTACACCGCTATGATGATATGATCTCCAAAAATGGAATGACCGTTTATGGCTTGCTTACGATAAAAGAGATCAGTAACGCTGCCATTCTGAATTTTGATGATGACGTAACATTTGGTCTTCCCGGTCGGTTTCAACCTGCAATTGGTGTCTTAACCGATACGATAGGATATGTTGTTTATCAGCTTAATTTTTACAAAACTTCAACGGATGAAGATGTTTTCCTTTACAATTATTCTATTACAGGCATTGATCTCGATGGTAATAATTCTCTGAACAGGGAATTTGCCGAGCATGGTGGTTACTCAAGTTATACTGTCAATAATCCAGGGAAACTTGAAGTCACAAACAATTATTTAACTGGTAGAACCCGTCTCCTTGGACGATCTGGTATTTTGCCTGGTATGGGTTTCGATAATTCGTCTTCATACATTATCCGTTACGCAAATCCCCAAAATTCAATCTTTTTTGCCTTGGGTCAAACAGGGTCAAACTCTGAGCGGGATTATTCTCTCCAGTTTGGTCCTGCTGGAGGTAATTTCACCAATTCTATATTAACGTTGAATCCATTATTAGTTGCTACTGATGATGTTGGGGCACCAGTGAATAAAAATACAGGAGGAAACGCGGTTTCAAATGTTTTAAGTAACGATTTATTGAATGGCATACCGGTGTCACCTTCTCATGTTACTATTTCCTTGGTTACACCAGCTACAAATGCCGGGGTTTCGCTTAATACAACCACCGGAGCTGTTACTGTTACGCCGGGTACACCAGCCGGAACCTACACGTTAAAGTATCAGATTTGCCTGCTTGCCATTCCTTACGGAAGATGTGGAATTGCCACTGTAACCGTAAAGGTTTTGGAAGCTGATCTTTCGATATCAAAAACCGATTCGCCCGATCCGGTTATTGCCGGGCAAGATGTTACATACACAATCGCTGTTACCAACAATGGTCCCTCCCGTGCTAAGAATGTTTTGGTTACTGATAAACTACCTTCTGCGCTAAGTTTGGTTCGTGTTACACCTACTGTCGGTTCATGGAATGGAACTGAATGGAACATTGGCGAAATGGCTGATTCTACTACTGAAACGTTGGTTTTGGTTGCGAAGGTTTCAAATAGCTTTACCGGAATTATTCAAAACGATGCTACGGTTACCTGTTCAACGTATGATCCTGTAACATTTAACAACAGCATTTCACAAAAAACAACAGTTACAGGCTCTGCCAATCTTTCAATTACAAAGACGGAATCGCCCGATCCGGTTATTGCGGGACAAAACATAACTTATACAATCACTGTAACGAATCGGGGGCCAGGCGATGCACTGAATGTCGCTGTTGTTGATACGCTGCCATTGGGTTTAGTTGTTGTAGATACCGACTGTTCTACAGGTTCATGGTCTACACCGAGATGGAACATCGGAACATTAAAAAGCGGGGCTTCTGCTACTATGAGCCTTGTTGCTGCAATCGGTGCAGATTTTACAGGAACGGTTACCAGCAAAGCGACAGTCAGTAGTTCTACTTTCGATCCGGTGTTGGGAAACAACAAGGTAACCCGGGTTACTCCCATTGATGGATCAGCCGATTTAACAATCTCGGAAATTTCAATTGCTGATACGTTAATAGCAGGCGAGGTTGTTAATTTTTCAATTGAAGTATCAAACAATGGGCCAAGCGATGCTTATTCAATTCAATTGTATGATAAAATTCCTTCAGAGATTCAATTTGTGCAATTTAGTGTTGATGAAGGACTTACCTGGAATTCATGGGGCTCTTCATATACAATCAGTTCGTTGAGTGCTGATGACAGTGTTGTCATCCTGTTTGTCGGATCATTAAATGCAGATGCTGAATTTGGTTCATCGATCTTAAACTCAGTTAATGTTTTTAGTACGACCCCTGACCCGGATATATTGAATAATAATAAGAGTAAAACGGTTAAAATTGCGACCCGTTCAGATATGTTGGTCGAATTAACCGCGCCCTCAACCATCATTGCAGGTACAAAAATTACGTACACATTGTCTTTTACGAACAACGGACCGAGTTATGCTAGTTCATTGGTTTTAGCAGATACTCTTCCTCCGGGGATATCAAATGCGGAATATTCATTGAATGGTGGGGCTTCATGGGAAGTATGGCACGGGAAGCTTAATGTCCCACTTTTCAATTATCCCAGAACAAATATTTTGCTTTTGCGTGGAGATGTTTCATCGGATACTAACGGCGATTTGATTAATACCGCTGTAATATCTTCATCAACAGTTGATCCAAACCTTGATAACAATGTTTCAAATACGACAACAGCAGTTGTTGGCGAAGCTGATTTGATTCTTTCAATGATTGAAACCATATCTCCAATACAAAAAAGCGGGCAGGTAGGTTATACCATTTTTATTTTGAACAATGGACCTGGTGATGCGTCCAATGTTATCATTACTGATAATTTTAATCAGGCAAATATTTCTAATATTGTTTATTTCAACGGTTCTTCATGGATTCCCTGGACCGGTTCATTAAATATTGGAACTTTAAAAAATGATTCATCAGCAGTCATCGATTTTTCAGGAACAATAACCAGTAATTCATCCGATCCTGTAGAAAATACTTCAACTGTTGTATCTTCCACAACCGATCTTGATCCGACGAATAACAGCCAAACAATACGAACACCATTGGGAAAGGAGGCTGACTTGTCGCTTGTTATTAATGGTCCGGCAACGGTGCGTGCCGGAGAAAAGATCCAATATTCGCTTACTGTTAAAAATCATAGTCAGAGTGTAAATGCTGAAAATGTTATAATATCTGATATTCTTGACGATACAAAAATATTTAATCTTGAATATTCGATTGACGGAGGATATAACTGGATTCTATGGTCGGGTCGTCTGAAACTTGATATGATTTATTCTGGTGGTATTTTTACGTTTAATATCAGGGGCGATGTTTATAGTAATGCATTCGGGACTCTTAAAAGCAATGTGCAATTGTGCAGTAATATGCCCGATCCGGTTACCAATAACAACTACTCTACAATAACAACTACAATTACCTCTTTATCTGATGTTTCTGTTGTAGAAACAGTTTTTACTTCAAATGAAAACATTATTGAAGGTTCATCAGTTAAGTTCCTGATTACCTATAAGAACAGTGGGCCAAGTGATGCGAACGATTTCATTATAAACGATTATCCATTGGTTGGAATCAATGATTTTGAGGTTTCTCAGAATTCTTCCGCTTTTCTTCCGTGGAATGGTTCGTTAAATATTGGAAATTTAAATGCAGGAGGAACAGGCTCGTTTATTTTGAAGGGGACTATCACCGGGGAAAATCTGGGGACAATTTCAAATACTTCAACTGTTGAAAGTAATTCTATCGATCCGAATGCTGCAAATAATTCATCTCAGGTTTCAGTGTCGGTTAACAAGAAGGCAGATTTGACGATTGCGATAACCAGTTTGTCGAACCCGATAATTGCCGGGGAATCATTTACATATACACTAATTGTAACAAATGAAGGGCCTTCAAATGCTCAGGATGTTGATGTTTCAACTATAATTCCACTTGGGTTGCTGAATACACAATATAGCACCAATGGAGGTTTGAACTGGAAGAACTGGGCAGAACCCTATCATCTGGGATCATTAGCCTCAAATAGTTCTGCCAGCATTTTGATCAAATCGAATGTAAGAAGTGATTTGGCAAATGGTTCATTGTTAAGCTTGTCTTCAGCGGTAGAAAGTTCTGTTGATGATCCGAAACCTGATAATAATAGCTGTCAGATTACCACTACCGTGCAGACACATGCCGATTTGGCCATTGAAAAGTTTGCTAACGATCTTATACAAAGTGTTGGTGATTTGGTAAAGTTTACACTTAAAGTCACCAATTTTGGTCCTTCAAAAGCGTCATCCGTATTGGTAACCGATATTATACCATCGGGTTTTAGTTATGTGTCGGATAATGGAAACGGCGCTTACAATCCTGCTACCGGAATTTGGTCAATTGGTGGCATGGTAAAATCATCTTCAGCTCAGTTAGAAATTAGTGCGAGGGTTTTATCAACTGGAGATTATGCGAACCGCGCAGATGTTGATGGTGTTGATGAAGATCCAAATTACCTGAATAATCGTTCATTTGCTGAAATTAAACCAGAAAGCGAGGCTATTTATTCCACTTCAGCGCCTCAAAATGTTGACAGCTATTACAATGGGCAATTTCTGGCAAATGTGACCGATCCCGATGGTGCTATTGTTTCAGCATTACTTTCAACCGGAATTTTACCCTTGGGAACTATGCTTGATGCTGTTACAGGAAATATTTTTGTAACTGATTCAACACTTTTAAATGCAGGCAACTATAATTTAACTTTAGCGACAAAGGACGTAAATGGCGGATTGACAGAAAGTACTGTTGAAATCATTTTAAATAGGGATTCAGAATCAGTTTATAATGTTTCTTTACCAAAAAACAGGGACAATTATGCCATTGGTGAAACATTGGCAGCAGTATCAGATGCTGATGGAAAAATTGTAGATTTTAGATTGATTTCTGGTTCTCTTCCTTCGGGTACATCACTAAGTCGTGAAACCGGCGAAATTGCGGTGACTAATACAGCGTTGATTCTGCCCGGAAGGTATTATTTGTCAGTTTCAACAACTGATGCGGATGGTGGCAGAACAACACAGGGAGTGACAATTGAATTTAGTACTGATAATGAATCCCTATATGTTGTTGCAGAGTCAAAATTAATTGAAAATTATGTTGATGGAGACACGCTTGCATTTGTAGCAGATAGTGATGGCGAGATTGTTTATACAGAACTTGTAGCCAGGGTTTTGCCCGATGGTTCTGAACTGAACCCAATAACAGGAGAAATATTAATTGTTGATTCTGGCCGTTTGGTTGCCGGAACCTATTGGGTTCGGATCAATACCATTGACGAGGTTGGAGGAATGACTTCTCAACTCGTTATGATAATAATTAAAAATGGCATAGGGCCTGATTATTCAGTTGAGTCATCCTGGAATATCGATGCCTATCAAAATGGCGATACATTGGCGTTTATAGAAAATTATTCTGATGAAATTTTTTCTGCAAAACTTGTGTCAGGGGAGATTCCTCCAGGAACCTCACTTGATGCTATAACAGGCGCAATAGTGGTTGTTGATTCGTCACTTTTAGAAGCAGGATCCTATTCTCCAACAATTAAAATTAATGATATTTTTTCAAGGAATGTAGCTCTTGTCATTGAACCGGATTTCGAATCGATTTATGCAATTGAAACGCCTCAAAATTTGTTCACTTATTCCAATGGTGATATTCTTGCAACTGTCACTGATAGTAATGGACAGGTTGTTTCAGCCATCATTCAGTTTGGGGCAATACCTGCTGGCATAGCTCTTAATCCATTAACGGGTGAACTGTTTGTCGCTGATGCTACCGCCTTAGTGGCTTCTATTTACACATTTTACATCAAAACAACCGATGATACTGGAGGAACAACCATTCAACCTGTAACAATTTCGTTTGTTGCAACTGATTTGTCAATAACAAAAACATGTTCACCCGGAACGGTTGTTGCCGGAGAGAAACTTTTTTATACTCTAACTGTAAAAAATCATGGTCCCAATAATGCACTGGGTGTAAAAGTAACCGATTTGCTTCCTTCAGGTTTGACTATTATCTCTTCATCGCCTTCTGTTGGGGTTTGGGAATCACCAGTTTGGACTATTGGTTCATTGGTGAATGGTGGAACTGAAACACTAATCATTGAAGCAGTTCTAAGCAGTAATATTTCAGGAATAATCACCAATACAGCCTCTTTAAGCAGCCTCACCTCCGATCCTGTTACAGGGAATAACATTGCGATACAAAATTCAACGGTTATCTCCCATTCAAATTTGATTTATAATTTATCGGCAAGTCCCAATCCTGTTTCAGCCGGAGATAACATCACCTATACGATGACAGTTGTTAATAATGGTCCCAGTGATGCAAGAAATGTGGTAGTGTCTGACTATTTACCTGCTAACGTGACTTTCGTATCTGCTTCTGATGGTGGGGCTTTAAAAAATAATCAGGTAGAATGGAATCTAGCCGGGTTACAATCGGGTGGGAGCCATACTCTTTTACTGGTACTAAAAACCAACAGTAATTTAACCGAAGGATATGTTATTGCGAATATTTCATCTGTAATCAGTGAAAATTCAGATGGGATAATTTATAGTAATGTCGTTGAAACGATGATAAGAACCCAATCGAATTTGTCGATTCAAAAAATTGCTTCTTCAGAAATTGTTACTGCCGGTGAAAATATTACCTATACCATTACTGCGACAAACAATGGTCCAAGCGATGCAGCAAATGTTAGGATTACGGATGAACTTTCCGCTTCAGTAACTTTTATAAGCGCGTCCAATGGTGGTACTTTTAATAATGGAATTGTGAGCTGGATACCCGGTAAGTTGGTTGAAGGGGAAAATTATACCTGTTCGCTGGTTGTTAAAGTTAATGGCAATGTTTCAAACGGAACGATTATTCCCAATAGTGCCATTATTAACAGTAATACGTCTGATGTGCCGGTTGAAAGTAATCTGGTGAATGTGAAAATTGAAGCTCATAGCGAACTTGAAATAACGAAAACCGCATCAAGCAAGGTTGTTGTGGCTGGAAGTGAGATGTCGTTTATAATCAATGTTCATAATGCCGGGAAAAGTGATGCGACAAATGTTCGTATTACCGATGCTTTGCCTTCATCTTTGATTTTTGTAAGTGCCTCCAATGGAGGAGTGTTCAGCGATGGTGTTGTTACCTGGTTGCCAGGTAAGCTGATTGGTGAGGCAAATTATTCTTGCTCCGTTGTTGTTAAAGTAAAAAGTGATGTTTCAGAAGGAACCATAATCAACAATACGGCTGTTGTAAACAGCTATGCTTTAAATGAGCCTGTTGAAAGTATTCCGGCGGATATTGTTGTCGATGCTCACTCTGAACTTGAAATTTCCAAAACTGCTTCAAGTGAGGTGGTCATTGCCGGTGAAAATATTACTTATTCCATATCTGTTTCCAACAATGGCCCCAGCGATGCAACGAATGTTCAGATCACTGATGAACTGCCTTCTTCATTAACTTTTGTAAGCGCTACGGGTAATGCCGCTTTCAGTGAAGGTGTTGTTACCTGGCTGCCCGGAAAGATGGCCAGCGGAGTAAATTATTTATATTCATTGGTTGTTAGGGTAAATAGCAACATGTCAAACGGGACGGTTGTAACCAATAAGGCTATCGTAAACAGCGATTCTTCAGATGAGCCTGTTGAAAGTGAAGCAGCTGTTGTTTTGGTGAAAACAGAAACAAAACTTGAGATTGTGAAGTCAGCTTCTGAGAAGGTTGTTATAGCCGGAAATGAAGTGTCGTATTCCATCAACATTCGTAATGCCGGGTCAAGCGATGCCAATAATGTAACAGTAACCGATACTTTACCTTTAGGAGTAACTTTTGTGAGTGCTTCAGATGGTACATTTGCCAGTGGAGTTGTTACATGGCATGAATCAAAACTATCAGGGAATTCAGAAAAAACATATTCTTTGACTGTGAGTGTCGACAAGAATGTGTTGAATGGAACTGTGATCAATAATACTGCGTTTATTAAAAGCGATAATTCTGGAGGATGGTTAGGAAGTGAACCTGAGTTTATTACGGTGAATGCTACATCGAATCTTAAAATCCAGAAATTTGCAGTTGCCAATGTTGTTGCCGGTGAGAATATTACTTATTCGATACAGTTAACCAACAATGGACCAAGTGACGCCCATCAGGTACTAATTACGGATGTTTTACCCGAGTCTGTAAATTTTGTAAGTGCATCCGATGGTGGAACCATTTCAAATGGTGTTGTTCGTTGGAATTTAGCTTCACTTTATTCAGGGGCGACTCAATTATTTACATTGGAAGTGAATGTAAAAGAGGATATTCAGGATGAGGCTCAGGTATCAAATATTGCTTCGGTCGTTTGCGATAACTCTGAAAAACCGGTCGAAAGCAACGAGGTAATTACAACGGTAAGCACCCTGTCGATCGTTGCCAACGATGATGAAGGAGTATCGGTTGTTGGTACAGATGGTGGAGTCGTTGTTGAGAATGTGCTGTCGAATGATTTTTTCAGATCAACAGTTGTCGATGCTTCTTTTGTTGATGTTTCACTAGTTACTTCATCACCAAATGTTAGCCTCGATTTGCAGACCGGAAAAGTAACTGTATCTGGGGGTACTCCGGCTGGAAAATATGAAATAATCTACCGGATATGTCTTGATGATTATCCTCGTATTTGCGACGATGCGGCGGTAAGTATCATCGTGTTAGCTCCCGAAATCAAAGCAAATGATGACTTTGGGGGTGTAAATAATACCGATGGGGGAGTTGCAGTTGAAGATGTTACAGCCAACGATTTGTTGAATGGTTGGCCTGTTGAAAATCAGGATGTCGTTATTACATTGGTGACACCAGCACCGGTATCAGGAATCAACCTGAATAGTGAAACAGGGGAACTGTATGTGGAGCCCGGAACTGTGCCGGGGGAATATGAAATAAAATATCGTATCTGTGAGACCCTGAATCCGGCCAATTGCGATGAAGCGGTTGCAACGATTACGGTTCATCTTACCGCTGATTGTGAATTTCTTATCCCAACCGCCTTTTCTCCCAACGACGATGGAATTCATGATTACTTCATGATCAAATGTATTGATAATTATCCCGATGCGGTTCTCGAAGTTTTTAACCGATGGGGGAATTTGGTTTATAAAAAGGAAAAATACGGTAACCTTGATCAATGGGGTGAAACCGATGCCTGGTGGGGTGGTTATTCAAATAGAAATTTGAATTTGGGGAAGGAAAAATTGCCTCCCGGAACTTACTTCTATATCCTAAAGTTAAACAGTGGGGAAGAAGCGCCAGTTTCAGGTAGCGTTTTTCTAAACAGATAAGTGTGGATGGAAAATGAATAGAAATAGAAACATACTGCATTATAAGATAGGATTTGGAATATTGGTGCTCCTGTTTGCCTCAAAAATTGTTTCAGGCCAACAGGATCCGATGTTTACTCAATACATGTTCAATACACAAACGATTAATCCGGCGTATGCTGGGTCGTGGAACAGCGTAGGGTTCATGGCTCTCTCACGAATGCAATGGGTTGGAATAGAAGGAGCGCCTTCGACCCAGACCTTTTCTTTTCAGATGCCTTTACGCGATAAAAATATTGGAGTAGGTCTTAATTTAATAAACGATAAAGTCGGGTTGGAAAAACGGTTTAGTTTGTTTGCCGATTATTCATATAAAATCAATTTTGGGGGTCAAACTAACCTGCGGATGGGAATAAAAGGAGGTTTTTCAAATTACAGCAACAATCTGACCGATCATATTCTATATCCCGATGGAGTAAGTGATCCCTTGTTTAAGCAAGATATTAAACATCGATTCTTACCCAATATCGGAGTTGGGTTCCTACTAGAAAATCCAAAATATTATGCTGGTATTTCAATGCCTAAGGTAGTGAATAGCAAATACGAAAGAAACGGGAAAGATTTTTCGATTACCGGCGAAATTCAAAATTTCTTCATTATTGCTGGTTATGTTCACGATTTAGCTACCGATATTAAATTTAAGCCAACCATGCTTGTAAAAGCAACCCTGGGGGCACCGGTAGAGGTTGATTTATCGGCCAATATTTTGCTGAAAGAAAAATTTTGGTTTGGGGCAATGTACCGTACCGGCGATTCGTTTGGTTTTATTGCCCAATGGATTCTCGACCAAAACATACGATTGGGATATGCCATCGATTTTTCAACATCAAGTTTGAGGAATTACCACTATGGCTCACATGAGGTGATGATTTCGTATGAATTGAAGGTTACTAAAAAACAAATCACTTCACCGCGATTTTTTTAGAAGAAAATCATTTGTTTTGTATTTATTAACTAGAATTGACGAATGATTTCCTGTTTCGAAAAATGATGCAAACAACTAAAACTAAAATGAGACAATGCATTGGATTGATTATCACGATGATGTCGTCATTGTTTGTGGTTGGTCAGTCTCCATCTGCTTTTCTGCTCGAAATGAGTGAATTTGAGATCAAACATGTTGGTTTTAATACCGTTGCAAGCGATTTTGGCCCCTCGTTCGTAGAAGAAAATCTGTGGTTCTCGGCATATCCTATACCTCAGGTTAAAAAAGCGCTGTCAGGGAAATCAGAAAACTTATACTATTCCCTTTTCAAAACACCTGTCGATGGCAGGGGCTTTACAACGTATGAACCCCGGATGTTGATCGGCGATTTAAAAACCAATTTTCACCAGGGCCCCGTTTCTTATTGTGAGAAAACCGGAGAATTATTCGTTACCCTTAGCAACACCGTTAACTTTGATGTAGAGGAAGAAGGGATCATTGTAAAGAAGGAAAAAATCAAATTGAGGTTGGTTGTTTGTAAAAAGAAAAATGATTTATGGACCATTCAGGAGGAGTTGCCATTTAATGATCCTTTTTATTCCGTGGGTCATCCTTCAATCAATCTATCTGGTGATACACTTTATTTTACCTCGGATAATCCGGCACTAAGCAACGGTGGAACAGATATTTTCATGGTTGTAAGGCAAGATAGTGTATGGCAATCGCCTGTTGTGCTTGGTAATAATATCAATACTCCCCAAAATGAAATGTTCCCGTTTTATCATCCTTCAGGGATGATGATATTCGCATCGAACAGACCTGAGGGAAAGGGCGGGCTCGATTTGTATGTTTCAGATCATACTCCCGATGGTTTTACTCCGGCAAAACCACTCGATATGTTCAATACAAAATATGACGATTTGGGACTGATTATTCATCCATCGGGAGAAGCCGGATATTTTGTTTCGAACCGTCCAGGTCAAAATGGCGATGATGATATTTACCTTGTTAAAATAAGGCAAACCTATGTTCAGGTTGAGGGTAATGTTGTTGATGATCAAACAGGTAGTCCTATTGGTGGTGCCAATGTAATTTTATATAGTTGCAATGGAAAGAAAATCAATAGTGTTTTAAGTGCAACCGATGGTCGTTTTTCGTTTAAAGTTTTAAAAGGAAAATGCTATGTGGCAAGTGCTACCTTTACAAATTATCCTGAAAACAGAGTGTCGGTTGGGGTAGATAATCAGGTTGAAATTCGATTAAAACAAAATCGATCGCTAAATATAACTGTCGTAGACTCCGATTCGCGTAATCCAATTAAAAATGCCAGAATTAAGATAGATGGTGTTGCAGCTGGTGAAACTAAATCTGACGGAACCTTTGTAAAAGATCTAACCACTGAAAAAGATTTGAAAATTTCTGTTTCTGCTAAAGATTACTTTAATCAGGCAATGGTTGTTAAAACTGCAGGAACTGGTGATGTTCATCATCCCATTTTGTTGAAAAAGATTGAACTATTCAAATCAACGATTATTTCAGGCGTTGAATTTGATAATGATAGCTGGGATATTGTTTCTGGTTCAGAAAATTATTTAAATAAACTTGCGTTGATTCTGAAAGAAAATCCAATGATTAAAATTGAAATTGGTTCGCATACAAGTAGTCAGGGATCCGATCAGAACAATCTGTACGTAAGTCAAAAAAGGGCTGAGTCAGTATCTGATTATCTGGTTAGTATAGGAATCACTCAAGGTCGGATCATCGCCAAAGGTTATGGTGAAACTCAACTTTTAAACCATTGTGGAAACGGGGTTTTATGCACAGATGAAGAACATCGTGCAAATAGCCGGATCGAATATAAAATTACAGGTTTTACAAAATAGGATTAAAGCGTCAGGTTTAAATTTTCTTCATCGCCTCTTTTTTCATTGATTCTGGTAATTTTTCTATGGCATACCGCAATGCTGTGCGGGGCATGGTGGCTTTGTGACTGTTTACATATTCGAAAACCCTGTCAGGAAAAGGTTTTGATGTTGCTTTAAGCATCCACCCATATCCTTTCTGCACCATGTCGTCGGAATCGTGGAGAAGGATATCTGCTATTTCAAAAATGTCATCAGCAAACAGTCCCCTTTTAGCAGGGATGATCAGAGAAACAGCAGCAGCTCGCTTTACCCATCGGTTTTCGGAGTGTGCCCATCGCTTCAGATCAGCAATAAAAGAGGGATACATCTCAGTAAAAGTTCCGATGGTATGGTTGCAAAGTGTATCGCACGATGCCCAGTTTGAAATATAGTGATTTACCCATTTTTCAAATATGCTGAAATCATCGGGAGCGAAATTTTTGTGTTGTGAGTAAGCCCAATTGCAGGCAATAAAAGACTCTTCGATCATACCCGATTGCCAAAACTCTTCGCAAAATTCAAATATCTCAGCTTTGTTTTTTTGCTCATTTTTCTTTAAATGTTTCTTTGAAATACTGATCACGTCGGCAGTTCTCATGCCATACATGTTCACTGCTTCCTTAAAGAATTTTTTGCCGACTTCGAGATATTTCTCGTCGCTGTGTATTAATAGGTCACGACGTACATCTTCTACAATTATGCTCATACTTCAGCAATAATCACGACATAGTTTTTTCCATATTTCTTGGCGCATTTGGGGCAAGTTGTGTACCACATGTACCACTTTTTTACTTCCATCCCTTTGCTTTTAGCTGTTTTCTCAAAGTTTTTGCACCATTCACCTGTTTTATTAAAATCACCTTCATACACTTTACTGTAATATTTTCCGGTGAATAATTTGTTCTCAGCATCTTTAACATCCTTATCAACCGCAAGGTAAAGATCCATATTCCATTTTGAGGTGTGATCTGACAAGCAAAGGTTATCAACCATTGTAGCTCCACTTTTATCAACTTTCCCTATCATTCTTGTGATGATCTTTCCAAAGTTAACGGGCATAAAGAAAAAAGTAAAAACCTTGTCGCGGATAAATTTTTTGTTGTCCCATTCAAAGATTTTGTCTTCCCAAAGTGCTGGGTCAACCTTTGGGCAACATTCTGTGTTTTCTGATTTTGTGTTCATTTTCAAAAGTTTTTAGGTTCGTTTATTTAAAGCCAATAGCCAGTAGCCAATATTTATGCACTTTCAAAAGCTCCCTGAGAAAGGATTGGTTTTCCCTGGTATCTTAAAAATAGTTGAGCCAGTGCAAACACGTCCTTTTCGCAGTAACGGATAATACGGTCCAAATCGTTTTCATGCCAATAAACATTGGCAACCTGGCTGCCGTCAATATCATCCTTTGGCGTTGGTATATCAAAGATGGCGCAAAGTAGATCCAGTGATGTATAATGTTTATAATCACCAAATTTCCACAATTGCAGCGTGTCGAGCAACGTGTCTTTTATATCCCATGGTTTTGCCCCGGCCATATCAAGAATTTTTGGAATAGGGATCGTGTTGATCAGGCATCTTCGGGCAATGTACGGATAATCAAACTCCTGTCCGTTGTGGGCGCAAAGCTTAATGTTCCCGTGTTTTGCGTAGTTGTCGAGCATATTGACAAACTCGTAGAGCAATTTTTTCTCATCATGGTTGGCATACGACTTCACCCGAAAACGCAATTCTCCCTGTTTTTGATAGAATGTTCCGGCAGAAATGCAGATGATTTTTCCAAATTCGGCATAAATCCCGGCGCGTTCATAAACTTCAGCTGGTGTTTGACCTTCTGATCTGAAATAGGTCGATTTTTTATCCCAAAGGTGTTGGAATTTTTCGGGTAATTCTTCAAAGGCAGGAAACTGCGGTGTTGTTTCGATGTCGATGAAAAGAATGTTTTCAATGTTGATTTGATCGAGCATGGTATTCGTTTTTTTCGTTGATCTGTTTTTCAATAAACTGGGTCAGTATATTGATTGCCACGATGTTTTGTCCTCCCTGAGGGACAATAATATCGGCATATCGTTTACTTGGTTCAATGAATTGAAGGTGCATGGGCCTGACTGTTTCTTCGTACCTTTTAAGGGTTTGCTCAATTCCCCTCCCACGTTCAATAATATCGCGCCTGATAACCCTCGACAAGCGGATATCGGCTTCGCAATCGACAAAAACCTTGATATCCATTAAGTTGCGTAATTCGGGTTGGGTTAGGCACAAAATCCCTTCAATAATCACAATGTGCCGAGGTGCAACCTTAATTGTCTCATCGGACCGTGTACAGGTCAGGTAGGAATAGATGGGTTGTTGAACTGGTTGATCTGATCTCAGTTTTTCAATATGGCTTACGAGCAATTCAAACTCGATAGAATCGGGGTGGTCGTAATTCTTTTTTTGCCTTTCTTCAAGCGGAATCCCAATGTTATCGCGATAATAAGCATCTTGCGGAATAATGACTACATCATTCTCAGGGAGTCGTTTAACGATCTCATTTACAACAGTAGTTTTTCCAGAACCGGTTCCACCGGCAATACCTATTACGATCATGATAAACGTTTTTTCAAAAATAAACTATTATAACAAAATTATCAGTTTTATATTTGTCAAACTTTTTCGAAGATAAAAAATCTAGGCAGTCACCTATTAAAAACTCGGTAAATGATTAATCACGTGGTACTTTTTAAGTTGAAGGAATTTGAAACACCTCAAGAAAAGCATGATATTTTAGCTGAAATCAAAAGTAAGTTACTGAATTTAAGTAATTTAATTGAAGAATTAAAATTCATTGAAGTAGGGACTCATTACTCGCTTGATGCTCAATCATTCGATTTGTGTCTGATTTCTCATTTTGAATCAATTGATGATCTCGAAAAATATCAGGTTCATCCTGAACACGTGAAAGTAGGAAGTCTCATTAAAAGTGTTGCGATTAATCGTGCAGCCGTTGATTTCGAATTTTAAATCTGATAAAAATGGAATTATACCCGTTAAAATTTGATCCCATTTACAAGGAACGTATTTGGGGAGGAACAAAACTCGAAACTCAATTTGGCAAAGATTTGGGTAGTAACGATCATATTGGCGAAAGCTGGGAGTTGTCGGCTGTCGAAGATAATATCTCGGTGGTTTCAAACGGACCGCTTGCCGGTAACGATCTTCAGGAGTTGATCGAGATTTACATGGGCGATTTGGTAGGGGAGAAGGTTTTTGAAAAATTTGGAACAGAATTTCCACTCTTAATCAAACTGATCGATGCCAACGATGACCTTTCCATACAGGTTCATCCGAACGATAAAGTGGCCAAGGAACGGCACAACGCTTTTGGAAAGACCGAAATGTGGGTGGCTCTCGATGACAGTGAAACCCCTCGGTTAATCACCGGTTTCAATCAGAATACCGATAAAGATACTTTTTTGAAGATGTTGAATGATAATACCGTTACCCAGTTGTTTAACTATGAAAACGTTGAAAAGGGCGATGCTTTTTTTGTGCCGGCAGGTAGGGTTCATGCAATATGTTCGGGCAATCTTATTGCTGAAATTCAGCAAACATCGGATATTACCTATCGGATTTATGATTACGACCGGAAAGATAAAGAAGGAAATGGTCGTGAATTGCACCTCGATTTATCGCTCGATGTTATTGATTATTCGAAGGTTAAAAATCCAAAAACAAAATGTAAAACCGAAGAGAATATCCCGGTTGAGCTGGCTTCGTGCGACTATTTTACAACCAACAGGCTAATTGTAACAAAACCCATTGGGCGCGATTACTATTCGTTCGATAGTTTTGTTATTTTTATCTGTACCGAAGGAAGTTGTGAAGTGAGAAATGCTGGAGGTATAAAAGAAATTATGAAGAAGGGTGATACCATTTTAATCCCTTCATCGTTAAATAGCATTGAGTTAAACCCAATTTCAGATAAAGTAGATTTATTGGAAGTGTACATTAAGTAAAACCGAAATAATGATCATAAAGGAAGCTGAATTTGTAATTAGCAATACCGATATCGATAAATGCCCAAAGTCGAAATTACCTGAATATGCCTTTATTGGCAGGTCAAATGTGGGTAAGTCGTCTTTGATCAATATGTTAACCGGTTGGAGTTATTTGGCTAAGGTTTCCGAAAAGCCCGGAAAGACTCGTGTTATCAACCATTTTTTAATCAATAAAGAATGGTATCTGGTCGATTTACCGGGTTATGGTTTTGCCCATGTATCAAAGACCGACAGGCAGAAATGGGAACAATTTATCAGAAAATACCTGCTCCGTCGCGAAAATCTCTATTGCATCTTCGTTTTGATCGATTCACGTCATGAACCTCAAAAAATCGATTTGGAATTTATGCAATGGTTGGGCGAAACCGAGGTTCCGTTTGTCATAGTTTTTACAAAAACTGATAAATTAAGCAAATTGAGATTTACCCAATTCAAACAGGAATATGCCGATAAGCTTTTAGAAACCTGGGAAAAAGTACCCGATATGTTTATCAGCTCATCTGAAACGAACGAAGGACGTGATGAGATTCTTAGTTTTATTGAGCGGGTCAATAAAATGTAAACACCAAAGAAGAATTCAATTGAATCGAAAAATAGTGAACCGCACGAATATTAAACTTGCTTCAATTTACTGTGGAATTGGAAGAAGAAATTGCCAAATTAAATGGTTCACTATTTATTATTTTTTACTTTTGCTTGCATTCTACAACTATTAAACTTCTGAATTCATGCCACGCAAAGCGCCGTTAAAAGTATTTTCTGGAACTGCAACTTCCTATCTAACAGAGCAGATATGTTCTCATCTGGGTATTGAAATGGGGAAATCATCATGTCCGCGTTTTAGCGATGGTGAATTTGAACCTTGCTATGAAGAAACAGTTCGAGGATCGTATGTGTTTATTGTACAGTCAACTTTCCCCCCTGCTGATAATTTGTGGGAACTATTATTAATGGTTGATGCTGCGAAACGTGCTTCAGCCTATAAGGTAATTGCAGTGATACCTTATTTCGGTTATGGTCGTCAGGATAGGAAAGATAAACCCCGTGTATCTATCGGTGCCAAACTTGTAGCCGACGTTCTTTCAAAAGCTGGGGTCGACAGGATTATTACAGTCGATCTGCACGCCGATCAAATTCAGGGATTTTTCGATGTCCCGGTCGATCACCTTTATGCTTCCTCTGTGTTCATTCCATTCATCAAATCAATGAACCTTCCAAATTTAGTATTTGCTTCTCCTGATGTTGGAGGAACCAAAAGAGCAAATGCTTATGCGAAGTTACTTGAGACTGATTTGGTTATTTGCCATAAAACCCGTAGCAAAGCCAATCAGATTGAAAACATGACAGTGATTGGAGATGTTGTAGGAAAAGATGTTATCATTGTTGACGATATTATTGATACCGCAGGAACCATCACAAAAGCAGCTGATCTTTTCATGATGAAAGGTGCGAATAGCGTTAGGGCATTTGCTACCCATCCTATTTTATCTGGTCCTGCTTATAAAAGAATCGAAGATTCTGCACTGAAAGAGGTTTATTTTACGGATACAATTCCCTTGAAACAAGAGAGTGAAAAAATAAAAATCATATCGATGGCCCCCCTGTTGGCTGATGTGCTCGACAAAGTATATTATTATAAATCAATTAGTTCTTTCTATATTCAATAATAAAGGGCGTTATAAAAATGTTAAAGGTGGTTGGTCAATAATTTTTGATAAACCACCCTTTTTTATTTAAAGATTATTATATCTTTGCAGCGCTTTAAAAATTAGATAATTAATCATCGTGTATGCGGTTTGGCCACGCTCGACGTGGGAGGGCTGAGTACCACAAAAATTAAAATTATGAAGACATTTGAACTTACAGGAAAAGTTAGGGAAGCTTTAGGTAAAAAAGATTCCGCAAATTTAAGAAGTGCAGGAAATGTTCCATGTGTATTGTTCGGAACCGAAAATCCAATTCACTTTTATGTTATTAAGGCTGATTTACAAAAGCTTATCTACACGCCCCATGTTTATCTGGTGAACCTCGAAATTGATGGCAAAAAGATACAGGCAATTATGAAAGACATTCAATTTGACCCTGTTACCGACGAAGTTATCCATCTCGATTTCAAGAAGATCAGCGAAGATGAACCCATCAAAATGGAAATTCCTGTTGAGGTTGAAGGTTTTGCTAAAGGTATTCGTAGCGGGGGTAAATTGCAGGTTGAAGTACGCCGGTTAAAAGTTATGGCATTGCCAAAATTCCTGCCCGATTCCATTAAGATTGATGTTACTGAACTTGAATTGGGCCAGAGCTTAAGAGTCGGTGACCTTAAAATGGAAAACATGTCCATTTTGAATGGTAAATCTGTACCTGTTGTTCGTATTATGATTACCCGTGCGGCCCGTGCTGCTCAGGCTACCGATACAAAAAAATAGTAAATTTTACGGGTTCGCCCGATAGCAAATTGCTACTATGAAGTATCTGATTGTTGGTTTAGGAAACATCGGAGACGAATATAAAAATACACGCCACAATGTTGGCTTTCAAATATTGGACGCTCTTACCAGGGCGTCCAATATTGTTTTTGATGTGAACAAACGCTATGGAGCTGTTGCTGAATATAAATTCAAGGGACGTTCATTTATCCTTTTGAAACCTTCAACATACATGAACCTTAGCGGGAACGCCGTCCGTTACTGGATGCAAAAAGAGAATGTCCCGATTGAAAACCTGTTGATTATTGTCGATGATTTGGCTTTGCCGCTTGGAGCTATCAGGATGCGGGGCAAAGGGAGCGATGCCGGTCATAATGGTTTGAAACACATTAATGAAGTGTTGGGTACAAATGAATACGCCCGCGTTCGTTTCGGAATTGGTGATCAATTTAATAAGGGGCAGCAGGTCGATTATGTGCTTGGCGAGTGGAGCGATGAGGAGGTAAAAATTCTGCCCGATCGGATCGATAAAGTGGTTCAGATTATCAAATCGTTTGGTACAGTTGGATTACAACTAACCATGACTCAGTTCAATAATAAATAAACGATGGAGAGTGGTGTTCGTATCGATAAATGGCTTTGTGCTGTAAGGATTTACAAAACACGCACCATTGCTACCGAAGAGTGTAATAAAGGTAGAATTTCTATTGGAGGTATTAACGTAAAACCATCGCGCGATGTGCGGGTTGGGGATATCATTGAAATAAGGAAACCACCAATTACCTATAAATTAAAAGTACTTCAGCTGGCCGAAAAACGGATGGGCGCAAAGTTGGTTCCCGAATTTGTTGAAGATCTTACCCCAAAAGAACAGTTTGACGTGCTTGAGATGCAGCGATTGGTTCAATGGAGTGGGAGAGAGAAAGGAACAGGTCGCCCAACTAAGAAAGACCGGCGCGACATGGATGATTTCATGGATTGGTAGAAAAGAGCCGGAAGTCAGAAGAACGAAGTCGGAAGTAAAATTCCCCTACACTTTATACAAAAAAAATGTGATCCGTTTCCAGATCACATTTCCTAAATAAAATCTCTTTTAAGAGTTATTCTTTAACTAATCCGCGTTTCTTAAGCAATGGCTCAATGGACGGTTCTTTTCCCCTGAACGTCGTGTACATTTTCATCGCATCACCAGTTCCTCCCCGTGAGATGATATTTTTTCGAAACGAAGTGGCAATTTCCTTATTGAAAATATCACCCGATTCGACAAAAGACTGGAATGCATCGGCATCGAGCACCTCAGCCCAAATATAGCTGTAATAGCCGGCTGCATATTCACTGCTTCCCCAAATGTGGTTGAAATAGGTTGTTTTATAACGAGGAATGATTTCACTGATCAACCCTATCTTATTCATACTTTCTGATTCAAATTTGTTAATATCCAATCCATCAGTATTCGATAACGTGTGATAATCCATATCAAGAATGGAGGCGGCTAAATATTCAACCGTTTCAAAACCCTGGTTAAACTTACCTGCGGCAATGATTTTATCGACCAATTGTTGGGGTATTACTTCACCTGTTTGATAGTGTTTTGCAAAGAGCTTCAGCATCTCGGGTTGAAAACACCAGTTTTCCATAATCTGTGAAGGTAGTTCGACAAAATCGCGTGGAACTGCCGTTCCGCCTAAACTTTCATAAGTACAATCAGACAATAAACCGTGAAGTGCATGTCCAAATTCATGGAATAGAGTGGTAACTTCATCGAAGCTGAGAAGTGCCGGAAGATCACCTGTAGGTTTTGAGAAATTGCCAACATTGACAATGATCGGTGATATTTTTTTCCCGTCGGGAGTGATATATTGATTTTGATAATTATTCATCCAGGCACCACCACGCTTGCTGTCTCTAGGAAAATAATCGACAATTAGTACCCCAACGTGCGAACCATCAGTTTCTTTAACTTCATACGCTTTTGCATCGGGATGTGGAAGGGAAACATTTTTAAGTTCCTCAAATTTCAATCCGTATAGTTTGTTTGCCAAAGTAAAAGCACCTTCACGTACATTGTTCAATTCGAAATAGGGTCGGAGTTGTGAATCATCGAGATCATATTTTTCCTTTCTGATTTTTTCGGTATAATACCACCAATCCCAGCTCTCGAGTTTGAAATTGCCTCCCTCTTTTTTAATCAGAGCCTGCATTTCAGCTGATTCCATTTTTGCGTTTTTTAAGGCTGGCTCCCACAGTTTGAAAAGCAAATCATAAACCTTTTCCGGTTTTTTTGCCATACAGTTATCCAGTGAATATTCGGCATAGTTTTTAAAGCCCATTAGTTGAGCACGCCTGGTTTTCAAACTTAAAATCTTTTTAATGGTTTCCTTATTGTCGAATTTGTTGTTGTTGTTGCCACAACTGTACATGGCTTTATAAAGTTTCTCACGTAATTCACGTTTGTCGGAATACTGCAAGAAAGGTATCCAGCTTGGTTTGTGAAGTGTAAATAGCCATTTACCTTTCTCTCCCGATGCTTCGGCTGCGCCCGAAATGATCGATTCGGGTAAACCGGCCAGGTCTTCTTTGTTATCGATAACCAGTTTGTAGTTATTGATTTCTGCAAGATTATTTTCACCAAATTGAAGAGAAAGCAGCGAAAGTTCTTCATTGATTTTTTTCATTTCCGTTTTCTGCTCAAGTGTGAGTTCTGCACCACTTCGGACAAATTTCTTGTAGGTTTCTTCGAGTAGTTTCAATTGCTCAGGATTAAGTGATAATGTTTCTCTCTGATCATATACACTCTTTATCCGTGCAAAAAGCTGATCGTTTAGAAGGATATTATCCTGATGATTAGAAAGTTTTGGTGATATTTCCTTGGCTATTTTTTGTAACTCTTCGTTGGTATTTTCCTCAATCAGGTTAAAAAATACAAGGCTTACCTTTTGAATGTTTTTACCAGAGTATTCCAACGCCAAAATGGTGTTTTCAAAAGTTGGTGTTTCTTTATTTGAAACAATTGATTCAATTTCAGTATTGTGAATAGCTATTCCCTTTTCAAAAGCAGGAATATAATGTTTGTTCTGAATTTTATCAAAAGGAGGAATTCCAAACGGAGTGTTATACTCCTTCAGAAAAGGGTTTTCCTCAGCAATCTTTTCGCGGGTACATGATAAAAGCATAAACATGATTGTTGAAATGAGCAGAATATTTAATTTCATAGTATTGATTTTTAATTCATTTTTAATAGACTCCAAAAATATGTAACTTTTTACTCGATTTATTTGAGTTTAATCATGATCTGGGATAAATCAAGTTAAATCAAACGAATGACTGTTTTATAAGTTTTAAGAATTTAAACATCTACAAATTAGTTTATTAATTTGTTTTTCTAAATCCAACTTGTTTTCCTTCAGGAGATGAAACCAATTTTTCAACTTTACTAAGGTTTATTGTTACAGGGCCTTTGATCAGTTCAGGTAAGTTGAATGATTCGAACAGGTACGTATAATAATCAGGATCTTTCTGTGGAAGCAGAACGGGTTTGCCTGTCTTTCCATTTTCATCGATATAGGCAATATATGGCCTCGTGTATAACCCATCAATTCTACGGCTGCTAAATACGAACCAATGCGAATTAGAAGACCATGAGTGGTAGCTTTCGGTATTGTCACTGTTTACGTTGTTAAGAGGGAAATAGTCGAGCGTTTCAAGGTTCATTAGGTACAAATCGGCCTCTTTGTGCCAGATTGTAAAATTACCGTAATTGGCCAGTGTGAACATCAAAAACTTACCATCGGGCGAAACTCTGGGAAAAGAGATGCTTTTCCCAAGGGTGTCAGCATTAATAAGCGTTTCTACTGTCGATCCGAAAGTACCGTTTTCGGGATTAAAAGCAATTCGGTTTAAATTGTAACGGATTTGGTTATAACCTTCGGGTAATTTTTTTGCTGCGGCACTTGAAAAGATCAATGATTTACCGTCGGGAGTAAAGGTAGGAAACGTCTCAAAGAAGTTTTTTGAAGTTAGTTGGTTGCAAGTAATAACTTCATTCTTTCTTATATCATAAACTATCAAATCGGATTCACTATCAATTACTTCGATGCGTTTGTCTTTTACCGCGTGAAATGTCTGTGATATTTTATTGACAGAAAAAGCAATGTAATTACCTGATGGATGCCAATATGGATAGGTACAGTTCGAAATGGTTTGATTTGTTTTCGTTATCAGTTTCTGAATTTTTGAATTTTGAAGAAGCATCGTGCCTCCATTGGGCGAACGAAAGTGGAACATCATATTCTCGGGATCGTTTTGTTTGAACGAATGACAATTGACACACGATCCGGGAGATAAGGAATTTTCAATGATGGCCTTTTGATCAAAATTGGTAAGATTACGTTGATAGATTCCCATTTTGCTCCAATTTTCATACCCTGGTGCTATTAAACGGTATGCTAGATATGGATCGATATCATATTGGTTCACATAGATTTGAAAGGTTTTATACTTGATCCATTTGCCACTGTTTTTTGAGAATACGGTAACTGAAATTGAATCCCCCTTCGCCTTTTCAAGCAAATCCTTCCATTTTTTATCGGGAAAATTAATTTTATGATCTCCTGAAATCTCAACAGAACCGGCTTTACTTTTAAAACTGACATGAATTTCTCCTGATTCATCAAGTAACTTGAAGTTCAGAGGGGCAATGTTTGAAGGTATGGTT
>Ga0209373_10000453_pt1 | contig 67517 bp, 64 predicted proteins | sample Higcelweek5metaG_FD_187173 | JGI IMG/M metagenome (GOLD analysis project Ga0209373, IMG submission 187173) | Freshwater pond sediment microbial communities from the University of Edinburgh, under environmental carbon perturbations - High... | ecosystem: Environmental > Aquatic > Freshwater >...
AATTCTGTTAATTCAGGAAATTATAGGAATAATCCATAATTTTCCTGCATAATAGCTTTCATGAGCATAATTCATTATGCTTCTAAAGCCGAATCGTAAAACAACAGTCCTTTGTTCGAAATACTTATATTACCGTCTACACAATCAAGAATCGTCACTCCGCAGTTTTTTTGAAGATTTCCTTTCCAGAATTCACCTATATGCAGCTTTTCAATATAACAAATAAGACTGCATATGAGTCCCCCATGCGTGGTAACAAGAATACTATCATGTTTACCCTCCGCCGGAATAATGACTTCTTCTAAAAACTGTGTGCATCTTTTTGATAATCCGTCAAAGCTTTCGCCACCTTCAGCAGGAATATATTGCTCTGGAGAGCATATAAAGCTATAGATTGGTTCCAGCTTGTTTTCAATAGCCTCTATGATTCCTATCCCCTCCCCGCTGCCAAATGCCATTTCCAGTAAACGATTATCTTCACAAATTTGGATGTCTCTTCCTTCTAAAATAATCTGTGCCGTTTCTTTTGCCCTGCATAAAGGACTCGTATATGCGATATCAAAAGAAATACCCTTCATTCCCTCTCGCGTCAGACGTGCCATCTCTCTCCCGTACTCGTTAAGTGGAATATCTACCTGTCCCTGCAGACGTTTCTCTTTATTCCACATTGTTTCACCATGTCTTACAAAATATACTTTCATTTCAATACTTCTTTCTGCTTCTGTAAATTGTTTGATTGCTTTCAACCTAATACTATATCATTTTAGATATTTTTACAATGTTAACGAGCATGACTGCTCTTTCTCTTACCCTATTCTACATGATTTCTAAATAACTCCCTAAATAACTAAACCTTTCACTCATTTCATCTAGTTCACAGATTAGCTGTGTAAATCTTTTAGAATAAACAGATGTCTCTAAATCAAAGTAAAACATAAATTCAAAATCTCGATCTGGTAAAGGACGGCTCTCTAACTTAACCAAATTAATACCTAATGCATAAAACCGCGACAATACCTTATACAATGAGCCTGGTTTATGTCCAATCGTCATCATGATACTTGTTTTATCTGCGCCTGCATATATTTCCATTTTCTTTGATATACAAATAAAACGGGTATAATTGTTATCTGTATTTTGAATAGATTCGTCTAATGACTGCAATCCATATAAACGTGCACAATCAATCGAAGCAATCGCCGCAATATCATTACGGTCGGACTCAGATACAAGTTTTGCTGCACTGGCCGTATTTTCACAAACTGTCACCTTTACATTTTTTAATTCCTTGATATAATTAGCACATTGTCCAAATCCCTGTTCATGGGAAAATATCTCTTTTATATCTTCTAGTTTTGTGCCCGGCTTCACAAGAAGACTATGGTCAATCTTCAGTCGAATACTACGCACAATGCAAAAATGATACTTCATCATAAGGTCATAAATCGCATTTACAGAACCTGCTGTACTATTTTCAACTGGCAATATACCATATTTACACAATCCCTTATCAATCGCCGAAAATACACCCTCAAAATTATTGAAATACATAATATTGGGAATCTCAAATATTTTTTCACATGCCTGCTGTGAAAATGCACCTTCTACTCCTGGACAGGCTACTACTGCATAGGGTGGAAATACTTTATCCGTATTTTCAATAGCATTTGTTATTTTTTCCATCAATGCAGTCGATGGATTCATTAAGCTCTGCTCATAGGTACGACTGATATCAAAAAGAAATGAATACAGCATATAGACATAAGAGCGTAACGATTCCTCCGTATTTTCCATAATATCCTTTAACTTCTCCTGCATGATCTCATTATCATAGGCCAACAGTTCATTTTCTTTCTTATACTCTGCCACATCTCCACATTTTTTCATTCTTTCACTAATCAATCGAATTAGTTCATTATCTAGCTGGCTAATTTCATTTCTCATACTCGTAATATCCTTCATCTTCTTTTCCTCCTCGTATTTTCTTTACCTTTGCGCTTACTTTTCATTATATTTGTTCTTACTTTTCCTTTAACACTTCACTTATTCTAAAAATCTTATCTGCCAATACCTTGAACTGTTCTGGCGTCAGAGACTGCGCTCCATCACACAAAGCCTTCGCCGGATTATTATGTACCTCTATCATAAGTCCATCTGCTCCTGCTGCAACAGCTGCAAGCGCCATTGGTGGAACCATTCTGGCAATACCAGTTGCATGACTTGGATCAACAACAATAGGAAGATGTGTCAATTCACGCAATGCAGGTATTGCTGATAAATCTAGTGTATTTCTCGTATATGTTTCAAATGTCCTGATGCCACGCTCACATAAAATTACCTCTTCATTTCCGCCTGCCATAATATATTCAGCACTCATCAATAGTTCTTTTAGCGTATTTGCAAGACCACGCTTTAATAAAATAGGTTTCCGGATTTTTCCGAGTTCTTTCAGCATTTCATGATTCTGCATATTGCGCGCACCTATTTGAATAATATCAACTTCCTCAAACTTTGGCAGATGATTTACGTTCATCAGTTCCGTAATAATTGGCATTCCAGTTTTTTTCTTAGCTTCCAGCAATAACTCCAGACCCTCTGCACGAAGTCCTTGGAAATCGTATGGCGAAGTCCTCGGTTTATATGCACCGCCACGTAAAATAGTGGCTCCTGCTGCTTGCACTTCTTCTGCTACCTGGCATATTTGTTCTGATGACTCGATGGAACAAGGGCCTGCAATGATTTGAAAATTTCCTTTTCCAATTTTTAGATTTCCAACTGAAATGATTGTATCTTCAGGATGAAATTTTCTGTTGGCACTTTTAAATGGATCACTAACCTGTTTTACAGTTTCTACAATATCTAAGCTCTCAAGTAACTCCACATCGATTTTTCCAGTATCGCCAATCAGTCCTAATACCGAACAAAATTCACCCTCCGAAATATGTACGGATAACCCCTGCTCCTCAAGCCATTCTTTTAAATGGTCCCTTTGTTTTTCATCCACATCTTGTTTTAATACTACAATCATAGTAATCCTCCTTTTATAATATAATAAAAATGCCTTTTTCAAGAAAATAAAAATGCCTTTTTTCAAAGAAATAAAAAATGCCTCGCAGTGATTTCACTGCGAGGCTCAATGTTTTCAATGATTATTTCAATTCATTGTACATATGAAACATTTTCGGCAGCACAAATCACTTTTTTGCTTAAACCCATAAAGCCAAAAAAGTAAAAGAAAAAATATGCTGTTGAAAATAGGAATAGTTTCATTGTCTTTCCTCCGAATTGTTTGTGTAATCTTATCATTACTACTTATATCTGTCAATACAATTCCAAATATTTTTTTATATTTACATTTTTTTATATTATTTTAGCGATATTAATAATTACCTGTCATAATCGTTTCATTTGCTCTATTACCTCACAATACGATAGTAGGTCTTAGCAGTCAGCATATAACTGATTCCATAAAATACAGCAAAAACAACTGTTGTAATACCTGCACAGGATATAATCAATTTCTCATCATAGATATGTAATGCACTCAACATGTTGATTACCATATTAAGTCCTATGGCAGTATGCAAAATAGCACCAATCAATGGTAAAAAGAACACCGTCCTGATCTGCTTGTTAATCGTGGTACGTATTTCTATATCACTTAATCCCACTTGCTTCATAATTGCAAATTTCTGCTTGTCCTCGAGTCCTTCTGCTATTTGCTTATAATACATAATCAATACCAGACACAATGTAAAAACAATGGCAAAGAAGATTCCTAAAAATAGTAGTCCGCCGTTCATGGAAGCAGCGCGATACGCATAATCAAAAATATTGTCATTGGCATAATGTGTCGGAATCGCAGTTCCAAAAGAACCTAGTTTATCTACAAATTGCTCTATATCAGCTTTTTCACCATCTACATTAAATTTCACTGTATAGATCCCATCACTGCTTCCCCCATATAAGGAAACAATTTCTTTGATTTTTTCTTCTTCTGGCATAATCACATAATAAAAATGGTTAGGATAGTTCTTTTTCTCTTTTGCCTCACAATTAAGTGATTGCAATTCCTTTTTCACTTTATACTCTTTGCCATCAAGTATGATTGTTGAAAATCCATAATCAATAAAGGTTGAAAATACTATTACTTCCTCATCTCCTAGTTTCACATCGGTTCCCTCGATACGATTATAATCTTCCAAGGTCAGCATACGTACAATATAATCATTATCTGTATAATCTTTTTTGATACCGTCGTCTGCTGTTTCATCAAAAAAATTGAAAACATTCTCCTCCCGTAACGCTGTGAAATCACGGTGTACATATTCCACCTTTTCAGTTATGTCAACCATTTCACTTTTTGCGATTTGCTCTGCTCCCTTTATAAAACCTCTTTCAGACGATTCCTTATTCACAAAGTCATATCTCACATCATACGGATAATTGTACCGATTTGCAGCCTCCTGTCCGAGTGGTAACGACAGTGTACAGATTAAGGTTATCATTATCATCGTACCAAAGATACATATGTTGACAAGGCTTGCCGCATTTTGCTTCATGCGATAAAGCATACCTGATATTGTAATATAATTTTCCTTACGATAATAAACCTTCACCCTCTTACGCATTCTCTGCAAAAACGAAATGCTACCAGAAGTAAACATATAATAGGTTCCAACCACTACGAGAAATACTGCAAGGAAAAAAGAGTAAAATATTAATCCATCTTCCAATTTACTGATGAGCGCAATCGTGTATCCACAACCAAGAAAAAGGATGCCCAGGCAAGTTGTGACCCATAGTTTCTTAACTGCCTTCTCCCCCTTACTAGATGAATAAAGAAGCTCAACTGGGTTCGCCATAGATACCTGTAGCAGATTGACCAGTAAATTAGCACCCGATAGTATTCCAAAATATACAATTGTCATTACAAAGGTAGCAACTGTCACCGTATAATCTATGGTAATCGGCAGTCCTGATATCCGCAGTAATATGGCAAAGGAAAGTTTTGAAAATACGATTGCCATAATCCATCCTGCACAAAGCGACATCATATAAATGATTACTGTTTCAAATCCCATCATCATTCCTATATGTTTTTTTTCTAAACCAAGAATACTATAGAGTCCAAACTCTTTTTTACGTCGCTTCATTAAAATATTGTTGGTATAGAATAGAAAAGGCGCTATTATAATCCCTAACAATACTTCACCTACCTTCATCAGCATCGTAACATAGTCTGCATAAGGCAAGTTTTTCATCATCTCATTTCTGGCAATTGAATCAAAAATAAAAAGAACGCATACCATAAAAGACATAGTCAGCATATATGGTGCATAAATAATCAAATTTTTTTTGATACCGCTAAATGCTAATCGCGGTAATAAATAGGCTTTATTCTTACTCATTTCAGTCTCCTCCTATGATACCTTCCCGCCATTTTTCTTATATACAGAACCATACTGCTGGTCTGCATTGCAACCCTGCAATACGCTAAGCGTTTCAGATATTTTATGATACATCATATCCTCTGTCGCATCGCCTCTGTATATCTGGTGGAACAAAGATCCATCTTTAATAAATAGTACCCTGCCTGCACCTTTTGCAGCCTGAATACTATGTGTAACCATAATAATCGTCTGTCCGGTCTGGTTAATATCAAAAAAGATGTGAAGTAGCTGCGCCGCCGCTTTTGAGTCAAGTGCACCTGTTGGTTCATCTGCCAAAATCAGTTTGGGATAGGTGATCAGTGCTCTGGCTGCTGCCGCCCTTTGCTTCTGTCCTCCTGAAACTTCATAAGGAAACTTTGACAATATATCTACGATTCCAAGTTTCTGGGCAATAGGCTGTAGACGTTCTAGCATTAATTCATATTCCATGCCCTGTAATACAAGAGGCAAAAAAATATTGTCCTGTAATGAAAAGGTATCTAATAAATTGAAGTCCTGAAAAACAAAGCCTAGATTATCTCTTCTAAAAGAGCATAATTCTTTTTCTTTAATATTTGAAAATGGTTTCCCTTCTAGCAATATTTCACCTTCTGTTGGTTTATCCAGTGATGCTAAAAGATTTAAGAGTGTTGTCTTTCCTGACCCAGACTCCCCCATAATTGCCACATACTCACCACTTTCCACCGAAAAATTCACATCTGTCAATGCCTGTATCTGATTACCCCCAAATCTAGTCGTATATACTTTTTTTAAATTTTTTACTTGTAAAATCTCCATTATTTTTTCCTCCGATATTATGTTTTACAAATTGAATATAACAAAAAAAGAAATGTTTTCCTATTGACTTGCCTTACATTTCTTTTCCCTTTTCTTTCATTTTTGTAAGATTGTATCCACTAAATGCAGATTATAAACTTCGTTCCTTTTCCTACATCTGATATCACTTCGATTTTATAGCCCAGCTTATCAGCTATCTGCTTACAAAGATACAGACCGATTCCTGTCGATTTTTTATCCATATGCCCATTATAACCAGTAAAGCCTTTCTCAAATATTCTCGGCAAATCTTCCTGACTGATCCCTATCCCTGTGTCTTCTATAACCAGCATAAGATTATCTTGTTTCTCTATACATTTTTCTGTACGGGACAAATAAATTCTGATTCCACCTTCTCTTGTATACTTGATGCTGTTTGAAAGTGCTTGTTCAATAATAAAAGTGAGCCACTTATCATCCGTGACTACGATTACAGAGAATTCCTCTAGCGCAAGAGACAATTTCTTGCTCGAGAAATTGATTGCATATTTTTTTAATGCCTGCTTCACAATAATTCCCAAATCACATTCTTCCAATAACAAATCGGAGGACATGCTACCTAAACGGATATAATGCAATGCCATTTCAGCATACTGCTCAACACGAAAAAGTTCTTGTTCCAAAATCAATCTGCTTTGCGAGCCCTCTTCCCCTTGTAATATGAGACGCATTGCTGCAATTGGAGTTTTAATCTGATGCACCCATATAGTATAGTAATCATTTAATTCTGTTGTATGCTGCCTTGTCTCCGAAAGAATCAGAAATCTTTTATCATCTAAATACTTCAGTAATTCCTGATATTCTTCCTCTAACGTGCTACTCTTTTCTGGTAGCGCCGATAAATGAGTGTCCAGATTTAGCAGTACTTCATACAACTGCTTTCTTTTTTTAATATATCCAAGATAATCGACTGCCCCAATACATAAAAATAAAAAAGCAGAAATCACATCTGCATATAGCAATGCCTCCGATAATTCCCAAAAAACAGCACAGACTGCTAACTGCGTCAATACCAATAAAAGTACCAGGGCTATTATTTTAGCCCTGTCCTTTAGATAGTAACCTGTTAATTTTAATAGTTTCTGTTCTTTCATGACATATCTCCATGAACTAGTCTGTCTATCCCAGCATATAGCCAATTCCCTTTTTTGTTACGATAAACTCTCCAGCACCAGCTTCTTCTAATTTTTTACGAATCCGCGTTACATTGACCGATAATGTATTATCATCTACGAAGCATTCACTATCCCATAAATGTTTCATCATTTCTTCACGTGTTACAATTCTTCCTCTATTCTCAAACAACTGTTGCATAATCCGAAATTCATTTTTTGTCAAATCCACTTTTTCTCCGTTTACTTGCATGGAAGAGTCTGCAAAATTTATAATCACTCCTTTATGTTCAAGCAGCGGCGCAGTCTGCCCAAACGCATAGGTACGGCGAATCAGCGCCTGTACTTTTGCAGCCAGAACATCAAGATCAAATGGCTTTGTGATAAAATCATCTGCTCCCATATTCATTGCCATAACCGCATTCATTTTGTCTCCCGCAGAAGACACAAATACGATGGGCACTTGAGAAACTCTTCGCATTTCAGTGCACCAGTAAAATCCGTTATAGAATGGTAGCGAAATATCCATCAATACAAGTTGAGGCTCAAAGCGTACAAACAATGACACTACTTCATGAAAATCCGTCACAGCTTCTACTTCATAGTCCCACTTTATCAGATTTCTCATCATTTCTTTACAGATGATATCATCGTCTTCTACAACCAATATCCGATACATAGTCTTACCTTCTTCCAAAATATTCTTATTTCACATTGTATCAAATATCACCTATAATCACAATGTCTTTACCATCTATAAAAATTTTTTGTTGTACAAATAATAGGATATCAAATATCCAAATGTCTGCAGTGCCATTACCTCACATAGTATTGTAGCTATCATCTCTTTTTTTATGATGATTAATACAAGCAAGACTAGATATTCAATAATCAATGTAACAAAAAACATCATGTTGCCGCTTTTTATGGAAATCAATATCATGCGTTCCTCATTTTGCAGGAGTGTATATCGTTTCATTTTTTCTTCATTTTTCATTAATCTGATAAATTGTATAATTTTCAAAACAGACACAACAACTAGACCCGTGCCCATTCCGACCATAATAGAGTCCTGCTCTCTTAGATATCCCGCAGACAGCAAAATAATACCTGCACATGTTAATAATATCGAATAGATTATTTTCTTTTTTATTATTTTCATTTATTCATTCTCCTTTTCATTTTCAAATATAAATAATTCTTCTATTGTTGTTTGAAAAAAAACAGCTAGCCTATGGGCCAAGGGCAGTGAAGCGATATACTTCCCGTTTTCCAGGGAAATAATCGTTTGTCTTGTAACAGATACTTCATTTGCCAGTTCTTCCTGTGTGATTTTCATCATTTTTCTATATGCTTCAATTCTGTTTTCTATTTTGCTTTCCAAGTGATACCCTCCTTTGCTTATAATAATGATTTTTTGTAATGTTAACTTTACATTTTTAGTATAGTCTGCTTTACACTATATGTCAAGTGTGTTTTACATTTTTGCAATAAATCTACAATAAAAAACAACCACCGTTCAAAGGTGGCTGTTCAAAGATGGATGTCACAATTCTTTTTTACATATCAAGCGCTGCATATGCAGCTGCTGTCGCATGAATAACTGTTGCATCAAACAGGGGAATATCTGTATCTGACTGCTTAACTAGCAACCCTATTTCTGTACATCCTAAAATAATACCTTCTGCACCCCGCTCAACTAATTCATCTATTATCCTAATATATTCTCTTTTAGAGGCTTCCTTAATAATCCCTATACATAGTTCGTCAAAAATAATATTGTTAACCACTTCAATTCCTTCAGCATCAGGAATCATAACCTCAAAACCTCTCCTGATTAATCTCTCTTTATAAAAGTCTTGCTCCATGGTATATTTTGTTCCCAGCAAAGCCACCTTTTTGATTTCTCTTTTTTCAACCTCATCCGCAATTGCTTCTGCAATATGAATAATTGGTATTGAAACAGCTGCCTGTATTTCATTTATCAATTTATGCATCGTATTCGTGCAGATCAAAATGAAATCAGCACCTCCTTTTTGTAAATTAATCGCTGCCTGCGAAAGAATTTCGGCATTTTTGTTCCAATCGCCATTCCTCATATTTTCTTCTAATTCATAAAAGTCTACACTATACAGAAGACATTTGGCTGAATGAAATCCTCCTAAATGCTCCTTCATAAATTCATTTAGCAACTGATAATAAGTGACTGTACTTTCCCAACTCATTCCGCCGATTAATCCAATTGTTTTCATTTTCATTCTCCTTCTCAAAAATCAAATTCTTATATGCTATAGTACTAATTATTCTATTTTATTACTTCGCGATAAGCAATCCATTTTGAAAGATTAAAGGTTCTGATCCCCATTTCTTCTCCTGCTATCTTTATGTCCGCCAAGTACATGTCTTTGTCCTGCAAATAGTAGTTTTCCATATCATCTTCCTCATCCGCAATTTTTAAATCCAACGGAATAATGATTGGTGCTGCATCTGCTGATAATTGATAAAGGTAATTGATATCAGTTTCTGTAATATGATCCATAGCAGCGGCAACATTGTACTTTGCAATCCAATAATCCTGATGACTGACCGACAATCCCATATAGGATACCGATACGGCTATCATACAAAAACGGAACAATGAGAAATCATTTTTAAATATATAAATGACTATTCCAGTCAATAGTATTGTCAATACCAACAAACTCCATAATACAAGCACTCTTGTGAACGTCAGGTTGTAGACGCTTATATACAAAAACATGCGGTAGGCAGAGGAAATAATCATAATAAATGTACAACCACATATGATTGTCAATATTACTTTTAAAACTTTATGTTCCTGAAAGTAATGCAGACAAATCAATACCATAACCAAATTCAGCAGGCATACAAACAATAGTTGAAAATATCCACTTCTCGCATATTCTGCATAAGAATATCCCTCTGGCAATTGCAATCCACCGATAAAAAGATAAAAAATCTGAACTGCACAAAAAATCAAATAGACTGCTGTCAGGATTGATGTAAAGGTAATCGCTACAATAGGCTCTGCTGTCCTTTTCTCTTTTATTTCTTCGCTTAAATCCTTACTGATAACAGAGCATAAAAAAGAATATGCTGCAAAAAATGCAAAAATTGTAAGAAAAATAATACCAAATACATCCTCGTCAATCAATTCCAGCTGCTCAAATATCTTAACAAATATATTATTAAATACAATATCTGCCTGTGTAAGTAATCCTATGACAATCATTAACAGTGGGACTGCAATCATTAGTCCATATACCACATATCTACCCTTTGAATTTTCTTTCTTACTTCTCGTCTTTAAAAAATGATTTAAGTGCATAAATGGTTGGAAAATATGTGCAACCGAAGCCATTGCCGTATAGGCAACTGTTCCTAAATACTTAGAAAAATCCCACTTCCTGTCATCATATACCTGGTGTACCATAAAACTACAGATTAGTAACAGAATTCCCATAAAATTAAATATTTGTATTGGTAAACTATCTGTACAGAATGTGGAAATTCCTAACAGCAACGAGCTTCCCATATAGAACCATGCATCTTTTTTCAACGAAATCTCCAGCCTTTTGATACAAAATATAAAATAGAAGTAGACGCCTCCTACAAATAGCGGGAAGGTAATCCCTACGAGATTCTGATACAGACAAAATGTATAAAATACAGCAAATACTAGCGTTGCCAGGCCAATTGTTCCAAAATGCTCCTTAACCTTTTCTACTCTGCTTTTGTTCTCCATCACTACAACCATTGCTGGTGCAGTTTTCATTTCTTCCTTTACTTCTTCTTTTACTTCTTCTGTGCAAATTTGTTCTGACATAGTTTCTGGTCTCCTTACTCTTCTCTTCTTTTATTTTATGATTTTACTATTTTATATCTAGTGCGTGTTTTTTCCTTCAAGTTCATATTCCAAAATGTCACCTGGCTGACAGTCAAGTGCTTTGCAAATTGCTTCCAGCGTTGAAAAACGCATTGCCTTGGCCTTATTATTTTTTAGGATAGATAGGTTTGCCATTGTAATATCTACCTTCTCTGCCAATTCGGTCAATCCCATTTTTCTTTTTGCCATAACGACATCCAGATTTATTATAATTGCCATATCTACATGCCTCCTATATCGTCAGATCATTTTCAAGCTTGTATGTGACAGCCTTATCAAATACCTGTGATAACACCTTACTGAAAAATCCTGCGACTAAAAATACCATAATTACCACCATGATTGCAGGCGTAATGTAAAAAAGCAGTCGCACCGCAGAAACTGCCATAATTGCAAAACTATAATTCCCCATTTTTCTTAAACTATCTACATTTTTTACAAGAAAGCAATCATCATCTAAAACCGTCCTGAATATTTTGCGCAATTCATTAATCAGCATCACTGCAAGTATGCCATCCGTAAAATACAATATAACTGCCTGCCAATAAAACAGTTCAAATTTATCATAATATGGAGCAATCGCAGCAATTAGCAACGGTAGTGTAATACAAGTCACTATTCCGCCATAAAACATAACATCCAACATGAATTTCGTTATCTTAGCTAAATTATCTTGTTTCTCATAATCCCTCTTCATTCTGTCACCTCCGCCAATATCTCATAAAAATGTGTCATAAAATACTCTCTGCTAACCATTGTTAACGTTCTTAACGATTCATATTATAGCACCCATTTAGTTGAAAAGCAATATATATTTATCGTTTATCGATATATTAATGTTTTTTATCAATAAATTAGGAAGGTTACAACTCAATAGTCTTAATAGTCTGAATATATAATTTATAGAAAACAAAAAGACTGGTGATGAACCAATCTTTTTTAAGCCAGCATGCGACCCCTTGTATAAAGTTTAAAAATAATAGAATTACAACTTAATTGAAGTTAGAAGGGTTGCATTTCGATTTGCAATTAAGGCGAAACTCGAATCTCTTATTCAAAATCTAATTGCAAATATTTCTCCATCGAAATACATTTTGCAAACCCCTGTAAGATACTAAGTGTTACATATTGAATTGTCTCTCTTGGGATTATCTTACCATCAATGCCTTCTAAATCAAAGGTGCGAACCCCCTCATTAATAATCATTGTTTGATACCCTCTGGCAGAAGCTTCTCGAGTAGTTGTATCACAACAATGATTGGTTTTCATTCCGGTAATAATGACAGTTTCGATGTTCTTGCCCTTTAATACTTCTTCCAAGTTTGTATTGTAAAAGGAACCGGGTGTACGTTTTATAACGATTGGTTCACCCTCCAACGGCTTAACCTCATCTCTTATGTCAAAAATTATATCCTCCGGATTTTCGCCGAAAACATGTTTCACAAAAATGATATGAAGTTCCTTTTCTCTTGCATCCTTAAGTATGGTTTGAAGGCAAGCAATGTATTCCTCATGAGTCTCATCATTCCAATAGAAATTCTGCACATCAATTACGATTAGCGCTGTATGATTCCTTTTTAATTTCTCCATATTCTCCATATTCCTTCTCCTCTCATTTTCAAATCACTATATTAATGATATAATCATTCATAAAATAATTCAATTTTACCGTGTAACAAAAAATGCCGAAATCATTACGGCATGAAACTAATCCAAAGGGCTGGCATGTTATGCTAGTATTTATATGCTATTTGTATGCTGCCAAGGTGGCAGATGGAGGTTATTATGATTGATCAGGTAGATTTACAAATCATTCATCTTTTAAGGGAGAATTCCAGACTTCAGTGGAAGGAAATAGGTGAAATGATTCATATGACCGGACAGGGTGTAGCCGCCCGAATTCGTAAGATGGAGGAGTTGGGCATCATTGAAAAATATACGCTCAAATTGAATGATAAGAAATTAGGTCTGAAACTAATCGGATTTATTACCGTCCATATGACAACAACCGATCATAAGAGCTTTGTTAATTTTCTTGACACTAACGAGGGCGTAGTGGAAGCGCACCGTACAAGTGGAGGTGGCTGTTACATATTAAAGATTGTAATGCAGGACACCGAGCAATTGAACCTGTTTCTTGAGTTATTGCTAAAATATGCACAGTATTCCATGTCTTTATCGATAGATATGGTAAAGGGTTGATGCAAGTTTGGAATGGCATAGAGCTGGCGTGAAGGATAGAAACTTCAAACTCACGCCAGCTATTTTTTTCCATTCCCTAACAGGAACTACTTTATTTTACAATTATTTTAATCAATCTAGTTACAGTTCCTATTTGTACCTTTACATAGGAAGTACATTTAAAATAATATGTTTTAACCCTTTTTACTATTTTATTCTCGTATACATTGGATGATTGCTATTGAACTGAACTAAGTCCCACAGATTTCCATATAAATCCCGAAACACTGCTACTTTTCCATAATCCTGCACTTTGGGTTCCCTGACAAATTCTATTCCTATTTCTTTCATTTCCTTGAAATCTCTTTCAAAATCGTCTGTTCCTAAAAACAAAAATACTCTTCCTCCTGCCTGATTTCCAACAAATGGCTCTTGCACTGCTTTTGATGCTCTTGCAAGTAATATTGTTGTTCCATTGGAACCTGGTGGCGATACAACTACCCATCTTTTATTTTGCTCTTTCTGATAAGTATCCTCTACTAACGTAAAATGAAGTTTTTTCGTGTAAAAATCGATTGCCTCATCATAATCTTTTACTACTAATGCAATATGTACAATAGCTTGTATCATTATAATCCTCTCCCCCTCATTATTTTTTTGATAATCAATTACTCCTGCGGTATTTATTTCTAGTAAGCAAACCAATGCTGTCTCACTATATTAAAATTTAAAAAAATAGCATAAATAAAATCACAAACATTGTTAATAAAGCTGCTGGAAAAACAACCTGGATCGGAGGTACAAAACCAGCTTTTTTCCCTTGCCTTTTTCTCTTCACACTTATCATTCCAAGTCCAAACGTAATACAAAATATGATAAAAATAATTCCCTCTACAAGTATCGTAGGTTCACTGGATATAATACCCATTGTCACATATGCTATCGCCATTATAGAGAAAAAAATAGTAAGTCCACGAAGTAACTTCATCCATCTGCTCTGCATTTCGTACAAAGAATGTTCATCCGTGTAGATCTTTGTTTCGCTCTCATCCATATTTTCTACATACAGCTTTCTAAAATAGTGCCATCCATTATAGGTAGAATTAATAAATTGCCACCCCTGCTCTTCAAATGATTCACGATATTGCACGGGATCATCTATCTTAGGATTATAGTCCAGCTGATAAATATATCTCACATTTTCATCAAGATAAAATTTGGAATGGAAACAGCCACCTTTTTTTAATTGTATTCCTTTTTTTGAATTTTCGTCTAGGTCGTACTCCTCTTTTTCATATTCCCATGGTGCATATATTTTATAACTCGTAATTGTTTTTCTCATTTATATCTTCCTTCCTTTCATTATAATGTCAGAACCTTTAATCAATCTCTTTAATCTGATTATTTCTTCCTCTAAAATTTTTTTTCCCAATGGTGTTAATTCATATAGGCGCTTTCTCTTATCTGCCAGATTACTACTAGAAGTCTCTGTGATCCAACCCTTCTTTAACATATTGACAATCGCACCATACATAGTTCCTGACCCAATCTTTACAGTATTATCCGACAATTTCTCAGTATCCTGCATAATACCATATCCATGATTTGGATTTTGATATAGGCAAAGCAGAATATAGTAATAGCTTTCCGTAAGCGGCTCATTTTTTAACGGCATAAATTATTCCTCCCTTATTTATTTTGACTTCATACTATTATAATCATATAACAGTATGTATCATCTCCCGATATGTCACATTTCGATATGTCGCTTGACGACTTATTTATTTTTTATATCGTATCACGATATATATCATCTGTCAACTTCAATTGTTAATATTTAAAAAGCTCTGCTATCATTTTCATGATAACAGAGCTTAAATCAATATATTTTGTTAAGAAAGTTCCTCGAAAACTCCTCTGATAGCCACTTTCCTCTCTATAAATACATCCACTATAGCAGGGTCAAATGCCTTGCCCTTTTGTTCAACGACATACTCCTCTGCATCTTCGACTGGCCAAGCTTTTTTATAAACACGCTCGCTACAAAGTGCATCATAAACATCTGCCACTGATGTAATCTTTGCAAAAATGTGAATCTCATCACCTTTTAGACATGCTGGATAACCAGTACCATCATACCTTTCATGATGCTGTAAAGATGTGAGTGCCGCCAAAGAAAAAATTTCATTGTCTGAATTTTTTAATATCTCATACCCTATTCGTGAATGCTCTTTTACAATTTGAAATTCTTCTTTTGTAAGTTTGGCAGGTTTATTCAATATTTCTTCTGGGATTCCTATTTTCCCGATATCATGCATTGGAGAAATCATAACCAGGTTACATATTTCCTCTTCGCTCAATCCACAGCCTTCCCCTAATATACGTGATATCTGTGCTACACGCTTTACGTGATTTGCTGTCTCATTAGATCTGGTCTCAATCACTTCGCCAAGTGTCAGAACAATATCCTTCTGCATTTCAAGCAGATGTAGGTTTAGCTTGTTAATCTCACTATTCTTGCTCTGAACCTTGTTCGTTTCCATGATAACCCTAATCAACAATAAAATCATAATTACAAGTACGGCGATGATTGCTAAAAAGAATAGAATAATCTGTCTGTTTTTCTCAATAAAGCTCTGCGGGCTGTTAATAATATGCGCTTCCCTGGGAATATCTGTAATATGATATCTTTCTAGTATAGTATTGTCCAGCACAAGCCTTGCATTAGATCCGTCTTCATAGATGATAGGAGGAACCTCTTTTCCATCCCACATCTTTAAAACTTCTTCTACAGCCTTTCTTCCATATACCTCTGATTCAACCAGATAACCGCCTATAATACCCTCATTTAGATAAAAATCTATAAATCCATAAATCGGATTTTTTGTATTACCAAACAAATATCTTGGTACTTCTTCATGACTAAATGTGCGCCCATCTTCTGAATTAAAATAAAGTACAAAGAAAAATATGTCCTGTGTTGTGCTGGAATCAAAAATCTCTTTTAGCTGTTCTGGTGTTTTATCATAATAATGGTACACCTCGAAATTTTTATATTGACTGTCAGTTAGTGCTTCAAGATCATTCCTGATGACATCTCCTGTTTTTGAATCATCATAGATAAAAAAAAGCCGTTTAATGTCCTTCTCTTTGTTTTGTTCCAATGCCAGTTCAATATTCTTTTTATATTCAAAACGTTCTTCAATAATGCATATTCCTTCTAGTCCGTTTGGATAATTACTAATAGAATTGATACCCGTTGCCACAACTACCTCTACATCCGGCCAAAGTCCTTTTCCAAATAATTCATAAAAATCAAGTGCATCATTATCACAAAGAATGATGGCATCAAATATTCTTCCCTTATACTTCTCCTTATATTCTCTATAGTGTAATAAAAAATATTCTGGGCTCATGTAATTTTTAGTATCCAAGAATTCATAGTGTAGCCCTACTTGTTCTTCACTTTTTTCAAATTCTTTTTTTATTCCATCTCCCATCTCACTGCTATGTATATAATCCAAATTATAGGATTGCAATACTAATACTTCTTTATGCTCTGGGTCAAGTTCCTTTGCATTACCAGCATATGCCTTGTTTTTTACACAAAAAACAATTGCAAAAAGTGCAATTGCAATACCTGCATATATAAACTTGTTTTTTATACTCTTCCGATTATTCATATGATATCCTGCTAAGCACAATTGCTTGAAACTGAACCATCTCCGACCAAAACAAATTTTTCTTCTTTATTTTACTATTTTACTATAAATTATTAAATATTGAAATCAATATTTTATGAATAACGTACTTCTACTAGCGTCAGCCCACAGCCTGGAACCAGTTCCCCTGCTTTCTCCCTTGATTTTGCTTCAAGAATGTCCTGTATATCTGTAGCTTTAAGCTTACCAGTACCCACTTCTAATAGCGTACCTGTTAGGATTCTGACCATATGATATAGGAACCCATTTCCTCGATATATAAACTGTATTTCATTGCTGATTTTTTTGATTTCGATCTCATATATTGTTCGCACAGTTGATTTTTTAAGCTTTTTCTTTGTACAAAAAGATTGGTAGTCATGTGTGCCACACAATTGATCTGCTGCTTCACGCATAGCATCGATGTTCAAATATTGGGGGAAGTGATAAGTATACCTTCGCGTAAAAACATCTGTCACCAAAGCATTATGAATACGATAACAATATATTTTCTCCTTTGCATTTAAGCGGCTATGAAATCGTTCTGGCACTTCCTTGACGGATACTATACGGATATCCTCTGGTAGATATTGATTTACATAACTCAGTATCGTTTTGGGTAAATCCCTTTCTGCAATCTCTTCTAATGATTCACTGACTCTGCTATTTGGTCCTTTTAATTGAAAATCGGCAACTTGAAAAAGTGCATGAACACCGGCATCCGTTCTGCCGGCGCCACGCACCTCTACCGAATATCCTGCCATTCGGGTCAAAATATCTTCTAATTTACCTTGTATTGTATTTTGGGTTGAAGTCTGTTTCTGCCATCCCTGGTATCTCGTACCTTCGTATTGAAGTATCATTTTATATCGGCTCACGGCAACTCCCTTTTCTGTATCTATTTTAGTCTTTCCATCTTAATATCATACTATGTTTCTTGGCAAATCGTCAACTTATCGTCCTGCAAGTCGATTGTAATAATACTCCCCTCCTTTACATGATCTGCAAGAATTTCTTTCGCTACCAAAGTCTCTATGTTTCTTTGTAAATATCTTTTAAGTGGTCTTGCCCCATATATTGGATCATACCCTGCTTCAATAATAAAATCTTCCGCTGCTTTTGTTAATGTGATTGACAGATTTTTGTCTGTCACTCTTTTATTCAAGTCCTCCATTAATAATTTAATTATTTCATGTATATTACTTTTTGTAAGCGGTTTGAACAAAATCGTCTCATCTAATCTGTTTAGAAATTCTGGTCTGAAGTGTGCCTGTAGCTCATTGAATACAATGCTTTCTGTTTCTTCTGTAATATTGCCTTCTTTATCAATTCCTTCCAGCAAATAAGATGAACCTATATTAGAGGTCATAATTAGAATTGTATTCTTAAAATTTACTGTTCTTCCCTGAGAGTCTGTAATACGGCCATCATCCAGTACCTGCAGGAGTATATTAAATACATCCGGATGTGCCTTTTCTATCTCATCAAACAGTACTACCGAATAGGGTTTTCTTCTGACTGCTTCTGTCAATTGCCCCCCCTCTTCATATCCTACATATCCTGGAGGTGCCCCTATTAAACGTGATACCGAGAATTTCTCCATATATTCCTACATATCCTGGAGGTGCCCCAATTAAACGTGATACCGAGAATTTCTCCATATATTCACTCATATCAATGCGCACCATATTTGCTTCATCATCAAATAAACTGATTGCAAGCGCTTTTGCAAGTTCTGTTTTTCCAACACCCGTCGGACCAAGGAAAAGAAACGAGCCAATAGGCTTGCTAGGATCTTTGATGCCCGCTTTTGAACGTATAATAGCCTCCGTCACCTTAGTAACACCCTCATCCTGCCCGATTACTCTTTTGTGAAGCTCATCATCCAAATGAAGTGTTTTAGACCTCTCACTTTCCGTAAGCTTTGCAACTGGTATCCCTGTCCATCTCGAAATGATTTTTGCTATTTCTTCATCAGATACACTTTCATGTACTAACGTCAACCCCTCTGCCTTAATTCTCTGCTCCTCTAGTGCAAGCTGTCGCTTTAATGATGGAAGCTTAGAATATTCTAATTCAGAAGCGGTCTCAAAATCTCCATCTCGTTTTGCAATTTCTTTTTTATTATTGACATCTTCTATTTCCTCACGCAATTTATGCAATTTCTCAAGTGATGTTTTTTCATTATCCCATTGCGTCTTTTGTGCTTTAAATTCTTCTCTTAAATCAGCCAGTTCTTTTTGTAAAATATCAAGACGCTCCTTGCTTAATTTATCTGTCTCTTTCTTAAGTGCCGTTTCTTCTATTTCCATTTGCATTACTTTTCTCTGTAATTCGTCTAATTCTGTAGGCATAGAATCTAACTCTGTTTTAATTAGCGCACATGCCTCATCAACGAGATCAATTGCTTTGTCTGGCAGAAATCTATCCGAAATATAACGGTGTGACAATATGGCTGCTGATACAAGTGCTGTATCCATAATCTTTACACCGTGAAACACTTCATAGCGTTCCTTTAGACCACGCAGAATCGATATTGTCTCCTCTACTGTCGGCTCATCAACCATGACTGGTTGAAAACGTCTTTCCAATGCGGCATCTTTTTCAATGTACTGCCGATACTCATCTAATGTAGTAGCACCAATACAATGTAATTCCCCTCGCGCCAACATCGGCTTCAGCATATTGCCTGCATCCATTGCCCCATCTGTCTTTCCTGCACCAACAATCAAATGGAGTTCATCAATAAAAAGAATAATCTGACCATCACTATTTTTAACATCTTCGAGCACAGCCTTAAGACGTTCTTCAAATTCGCCTCGGTATTTCGCACCCGCTACAAGAGCTCCCATATCAAGAGAAAATACCTTCTTATTTTTGAGGCCCTCCGGCACATCACCTTGCACGATACGTTGTGCCAGGCCTTCAACAACTGCAGTCTTACCGACACCTGGCTCTCCAATTAATACTGGGTTATTTTTTGTTCTTCTAGATAAAATTCGGATTACATTTCTGACCTCATTATCACGTCCTATAACCGGATCGAGTTTCTGATTTCTTGCTTTTTCTACTAAGTCCTGACCATACTTGCTCAGTGTATCATAAGTAGCTTCCGGATTGTCACTTGTCACTCTTTGATTTCCACGTATCGTAGAAAGTGACTGTAAGAACCTCTCACGTGTAATGCCATATTCCTGCAGTAGATTTTTGAGAGCCGCATTTGGATTGTTCAGCAATGAAAGAAATAGATGCTCTACCGAAACATACTCATCTCCCATTTGCTTTGCCTCATCTTCAGCATGAATCAAGGCTTTATTTAATTGTTGCCCAATAAATACCTGACCACCCTGTACCTTCACACGCTTACTTAAGTGCTCCTGCACATTGTTTATAAAATGCTCTTTATTTATTTCCATTTTTTCGATCAATTTCAAGATTAAACTGTCTTCCTGTTGTAACAGCGCATATAGCAGATGCTCCTGCTCGATTTCCTGGTTGCCAAATTCATAAGCTAATTTCTCGCAATTATTTACTGCTTCTATTGATTTTTGTGTAAATTTATTAATATTCATAATGATTCCTCCTGTTGCTTTTTTGTATCAATTATTGCTTGTTCTATATCAACTATAACACATAAAACGATTTTGTCAACCTGTTTTTACTAACGAAAAAGCATCCTTCTATTTGTAAGAAAGATGCTCTTCTACTATATAGCATGTCGATATCTGTACGGTCATATTCTACAATTCTTCATAGATACGAAAACAATTTCTACCCGCATTCTTGGCTGCATACAGTGCTTGATCCGCTTGCACAAATAACGTCTCAAAATCGTGCGCTTTTTCAGAATAATAAGCAATTCCTATGCTACAACTAATTTGCACCGACTTACCATCCTTTGTAAATCGTTTATGCAATTTCTTGTTTAGTATGTGCGCTCTCTCCTTGACTACTTTTGGTACTGCATTCTTCATGAGCACTAAAAATTCATCTCCACCGCTTCGCCCTATAATATCATTTTCCTTAAATGTATTTATCAATGTTTTTGCAACAAACTTAATGACATCATCACCGCACATATGCCCTAATGTATCATTCACACTTTTAAAAAAATCTGTGTCAATTGCCAAAAGTGCTTGTGTTGGAAACGTACTATGGTGATTGTCTTGTACCATAGTATTTGCATTACATTCTTTTAAGTATTTTTCGATTGCATTTTGAATCGACACTTTATTTAAGATGCCTGTCATTAAATCAAGCTGCATCTTATGCTTCATCGCCTCTTCTGCAAGCCGCTCCTCAGTAATGTCTTTTAATATTCCTACTACACGAGTGACTGTTTTATTTTCATCAGCAAAGCTCACATAGTTCATACGATACCAAACATACTGTTCTGTAGGAAACAGACTTCGATATTCCAGCACATCTTTAGTGGGTTCCAGCAAGGCCTTGAAAAAATGCATATTTGCTCTATCATAATCTTCTGGATGTACCACCATGCGCATAACATTATCTTTGAGAAAATGCTCAACTTGCTTTCGGTTTCCATCGTTGTCACGGTGCGAAAGAGTAACTACATCACTCTTAACATCATAATCAAATTGCACTTCTTCTATAGCTTCTTCAATTAATTTATATCTTTCTGTCTCAATGAATAATTGCTCATTTATACGCTGCAATTCATCCTGTGCGAGACGTTGTTCAGTCACATTATTGATTACAACCAGATAATGTTCTATTCCCTGTTCATCTATATATAGATGTGCCTTATGCAGTACCCATATTATCTGGCTCTCCTCTGTAAAGGTCTGCACACGATATGCAATCTCTACAGAACTGAAAAATTGACGTTGGTTTTCTATTTGTTCTTTCACATTTTTTCGATCAGCCTTAAATACAAACAAATCAAAGGAGTTGTAAAAATGCTCACGGAATGTCTCTTCATCACAATGAAAAAGTGCAAGTACACCTTTTCCTATAAAATCAAATTTTCCTGTCGCAGCAAAATAACAGAACACACCCCCTGGTACATTATCCATCAGTACATCAAGGCGCCTTGCTGTCTCATCATATTTCTCCTGCAGTTTTTTGTATTCTTCATATGATACCACATTCATTGACATTTTCCCTCTGCATTAGTATACTAACTATATCATAATACAGTTAATATTTCAATTCGTACTCTAAAAGGAGTTATATAATGTTTATCGGACGAAAGAATGAATTGGACACCCTCAATTTCCTTTGGAATAAAAATATTATGTCATGTGCTCTTATTTATGGCAAAAAATATGTGGGAAAGACCTTACTTGCAAATGAATTCTCAAAAGGTAAAAAAGTAATATTTTTTTCGGCGCTTCCTTCTACTGCCAAAGAAAATCTTTCTTCTTTTACAAAGGCACTTTTTTCCTGTATTTCGCCAGCCCTCCACATACTTCCCGTGCTTCCTGACTTTGAAACAATATTTGAGAATATAAGCGTTTTTGCGAAAAGAGAACATGTTGTCCTTATCATTGACGATTTTTCGAATCTCTATCATGCCTATCCAAATATTTTATCTCTCATAAATAATTATATGGAAAAAGGAGTTTCTTTTGCAAACTCTTTTATTCTACTACTTGATTCTTCCTCAAACTTTGTTGAAAATACCTTACTATCTTCTTCGAGCCCACTATATAAGCAACATTTAACAGCAATAAAGCTTTCTCCTTTTGATTATCGGGAAACAGCTACCTTTTTTCCAAACTACTCTCCTGAGGATAAAGCCCTTATTTATGGTATTACTGGCGGAGTCCCTTATTATCTGGCAAAACTCGATCAAAATGCTGAAATAAAAAATAATATCATGAGTGCATTTTTTTTGCGCAATGCACTTTTTATGGAAACGCCAACATTGATTATGAAACAGGAACTTCGAGAACTAACGACTTATAATGCTATTTTAACCGCTATTGCTGATGGATGTACAAGACTAAATGAAATTGCAGAACGCGCAGGACTTGAAACCGGATTATGTGTTAAATATCTAAAATCCTTCTTTTACATGGATTTGATTGAAAAAGAAACCCCGATAGCATCTTCTGATCAGAAAAAAAGCTTCTACAAAATATCAGATTTCCTTTTTCGTTTTTGGTATCGCTTTGTATTTCCTAATTTGTCTCATATTGCTTCTGGACGCATTTTTTTGTCATACCCAACTGTTGTAGAGGATCATCTTCCTGCCTATATGGAAGACATTTTTTACGAAATCGTTAAAGAATACTTTACAAAGTACTGTTCTTTATTACCTTTTGAGATTAAAAATATTGGGCGTTGGTGGGGAAAGGACGAAAAAGATCGAATTGATTTGCTTGCAACCGACATTGAACATAAACGTGGTTTATTTGGTATGCTCCAATATACCGGTGGTCGTCCAATGGATATCAGTGATTTACATGATCTAAAAAAGGAAAGTGAGAAGGTTACTGCTGTAAAAGAAAAATACTACTGCCTTGCAAACCGCAGCGGTTTTACCGATGTATTAAAAGCAAAAGCGGCCGATGACGGAATATTTCTCATCACCTTGCCGCAAATGTACCGCTAAATCTATCCCTTTTCATATGACTCTCTTATTTTAGATCTGATATCTAGCAGGAAAGTATCTGCTTATTATTTTGATTTCTCATTTCCTATTCATTCAACTTACTGAGTTTGGCTGCCTGGTCGGCTGCAATCAAACTATCAATGAGTTCATCTATATCGCCATTCATAATAGAATCAATCTTATATAATGTCAATTTAATTCTATGATCCGTCACACGGCCTTGCGGGAAATTGTAAGTCCTGATTTTCTCGGAACGGTCTCCCGTCCCAACCTGACTTCTTCGCAGTTCTGCTTCCGCATCGTGTTGCTTTTGCTGTTCTAAATCATACAATTTTGCACGTAACAGCGCAAATGCTTTTGCTCTATTTTGAATCTGTGACTTCTCAGTCTGGCTGTAGATTACAATACCTGATGGCATATGTGTTAAACGTACTGCTGAATCCGTAGTATTAACACATTGGCCTCCGCTTCCTGACGCTCTCATGACATCGATTCGGATATCATTATCATTGATTTCCACATCGACCTCTTCCACTTCTGGCATCACGGCAACCGTTATTGTCGAAGTATGTATTCTGCCTCCTGATTCTGTTTCAGGAACACGTTGTACTCGATGTACCCCGCTTTCGTATTTGAGTTTAGAATAGGCTCCCTGACCAGTAATCATAAAGCTCACTTCTTTCATACCGCCTATGCCAATCTCATCAACATTGACTGTCTCAACCTTCCAACGCTTGCTTTCTGCATAATGTAAATAAAGACGATACATTTGTGCAGCAAACAATGCCGCTTCATCTCCGCCTGCACCTGCGCGAATCTCTACAATTACATTCTTATCATCATTTGGGTCTTTCGGCAACAAAAGAATCTTTATAATCTGCTCTAATTCTTCAATTCGCTTTTTTGCATCACTAAGCTCTTCCTTCAGCATATTACGCATTTCTTCATCTGACTCTTCGTTCAGCATAATCAATGAGTCTTCTACCGTCTGTTTACAATTCTTATATTCTCTATATGCCTCAACAATAGGATTTAAATCACTCTGCTCTTTCATAAGACTGCGATAACGCGTCTGATTATTAGCGACACCTGGCTCGCCGAGCTCACCCATTATTTCTTCAAATCTGATTAACAAATCATCCAATCTGTCAAACATCGTTTCCTCCTTGCTATAACATTATATTCTCGCGCATACCACACGATCGATTCCAGAAAAATCCTTAATTACTTGAATATCTTTAAATCCATTTTTCGTTAAAATCCGAGTAACATCTCCACTTAAATCAAGTCCAATCTCAAAATAGATTCTGCCACCTGGATTGAGAAAGTCTCGTCCTTTGTCCGCAATAATCTGATAGAAATATAGGCCATCTACAGCACCATCAAGTGCTATCCGTGGTTCATGATCTTTCACTTCTGGTGCAAGACTTTCTATCACCTGTGTTGGAATATATGGCGGATTTGATACTAATACATCAAACCCTTTTTCCAGGCTCTCATTCTGCCCTCCTAAATACTGGAGCGCACTTCTGATTTCCCTACTGTTATCAAACAAATTGCTTTTTACAAAACATACTTCTTGGTCACAGCCTAATTCTATTGCATTTTTTCGGGCTACCTCAAGTGCTTTATCAGAAATATCTGTCGCAACTCCCTTGATACCGTTTTTATATCTCACAATGCTAAGTATAATACACCCTGATCCCGTACATATATCCAATACAGACATCCCATCTTCCGTTTCCCGTAATACTTCTTCCACGAGAACTTCCGTTTCTTGTCTTGGAATCAAAACATCTTGGTTTACATAAAACTCCATTCCCATAAAGTCCTGCGTTCCAGTTATATGTTGCAATGGCACTCGTCTTCCACGTTCCTGTATTAAGCTGACATAATTCTCTTTGATTTCTTCTGTCACACTTTCGTCACCGTGTGCATACATGTAATTACGATTAGTCTTACATATGTATTCCAATAGCAGTCTCGCATCGATTTCAGCATCCTGCACCTCTGCCTCTGTAAGTTGTCCCTTTCCAATTTCATATAATTCTCTATATGTCATAGTGGTACTCCTTTCGACTGCAGAATATTCTATAACTCAACATCAGGTTCTCCACCTGTAATATCATATCCATAATTTTCCTTATAATATTCTTTCCAATCAAATACCGCTTCTACTGCGGCAATTGCAACCTCTATCATGCTGTCATCTGGTTCCTTAGTCGTAAGCCTTTGAAGCCACAGACCTGGCGCAGATATGATTTTTACAAAAAGATTGCTCGAATTATTACCAGCTAATCGTATAATTTCATAGGATACGCTAGCAATCACAGGAATCAATAATATTCTTATCACCACGCGCATAATCGGATTATCTACTCTGATAAAAATGAAGAAAAGAATACTTATAAACATTACAAAAAGAAGAAAACTCGTTCCGCATCTCTTATGTTGTCTTGAGCACTTCTTTACATTTTCAACTGTCAGGGGATATGCTTTTTCAATACAATTGATACATTTATGCTCTGCACCGTGATACATATAGACACGTTTTATATCTTTCATCAACGAAATCGCCGTCACATAAAGTACAAAAATAATAATACGTATTACACCCTCTGCTATGGCTAGTACGACATCTGATAAGATCCATTGTTTTAAAATCTGCGATATAAAATAAGGTAATATCATAAAAATACCGACAGCAACAATAACTGAAAATGTAACTGTAATACCCATTAAAATCTTTTCAGCATTTTTTCCAAGAACATGGTCTATTGGTTTTTCCTTGTCTTGTTTCTTTTCATCGACTTCTTCGTAGAAGGAAGCTGAATAAGTAAGCGTTCTGGTCCCTAATATTAATGAATCTATAAAGTTAAATACCCCTCTGATGAACGGAATCTCTGTGAATCTTTTGCTAGGTGCAAAAGAATCATATTGCTCTACGACAACATCAATTTCATTTTCCTGTGTCCTGACCGCTACAGAATAACGTTCTTTGTTTCTCATCATAATACCTTCGATTACAGCCTGTCCACCAATGCCACAGGAACGTTCTCTTTTTTTTCTTCTCTTAGCCATGTCGACTGCCTCCGGATTTCTAGATTTTCAAAAATTCTGCTCTTTTCTTTATAAAGCAAAAAAAGTTGAGATTTGATAACCTCAACTTTTTCAAAGTTTTCTATTTGCTTTCTACGCCATACTTCTTGTTGAACATATCAATACGTCCACGAGCCTGAGCGGCTTTCTGTTGTCCTGTATAAAACGAATGACAATTTGAGCAAATTTCTACGTGGATATCCTTTTTTGTTGAACCTGTAACAAATGTGTTTCCACAGTTGCATGTGACGGTTGCCTGATGATAATCAGGATGAATTCCTTCTCTCATTTTCTTCACCTCTCTATATAATGAATATTTCAACATTTCATTTCCATTTGCTAAACACCACAAAGTGAACAGCCTAGTTATTGTAACACAGGTTTTTTATGAAATCAAGTGAAAACTTACATAAACCTGATTTTTTTTACCATATCGACAAACTCCCTATTATTGTCCGTTCTTACGAACATATCAAGTATCTTTTCGACTGCATCATCTACCCTCATACCATTAAGTGCTCGGCGCATAACATTAATTGCTTCAAGCTCTTCCTTGTCAAGCAGCAAATCCTCTCGCCGCGTGCCTGATTTTGATATATCGATTGCCGGAAACACACGCTTCTCAGACAGCTTACGATCAAGCACCAACTCCATATTACCAGTCCCTTTGAACTCTTCGTACACAACATCATCCATTTTGGACCCTGTCTCAACAAGTGCTGTTGCAAGAATCGTCAGACTTCCACCCTCACGCATTTTTCGTGCCGCACCAAAAAATCGTTTTGGCATGTGCAATGCTGCTGGATCAAGACCTCCTGACAATGTTCTTCCACTGGGTGGAACCGTGAGGTTATATGCTCTTGTAAGTCGTGTAATACTATCAAGTAATATCGTGACATCTTTCCCATGTTCCACAAGCCGCTTTGCACGTTCGATTACCATTTCAGATACTCTCTTATGATGATCTGGCAATTCATCAAATGTTGAGTAAATAACCTCAACATTATTGCCTTTAATAGCTTCTTTGATGTCAGTCACTTCCTCTGGGCGCTCATCAATTAACAAAATAATCAAATGCATATCTGGATTATTTGTAGTCAAAGACTTTGCTACATCCTTTAGCAACGTAGTCTTCCCTGCCTTAGGCTGTGATACAATCATTCCCCGCTGCCCTTTTCCTACTGGTGAGATTAAGTCCACTATCCTCATTGCCACACTACCACCTGGACGCTCAAGATGTAATCTCTCATAGGGGAATACTGGTGTCATATCTTCAAAATTTCTACGCTTACTGGCTTCTGCCAAAGAGTGGCCATTAATTGTCTTTACAAAAAGCAATGCAGCAAATTTATCGCTTTGTGCTTTTATTCTTGTATTTCCTGAAATAATATCTCCTGTCTTAAGCCCAAATCTTCTGATTTGACTCGGGGCTACATAGACATCATTTTCTCCTGGCAGATAATTCTCACAACGGATGAAACCATAACCATCCTGTAATACTTCCAGTATTCCATTTGCCATAACGCCACTGTCGAGCGCCTCTTTTTCCTTGGAGATTTCATTGCTACTTTTTTCCTGCAGTATATTTATTTCATCACGTTCTTCTTCTTGGATTTTTTTATCGGTTTCTACAACCTCTTCGACAACTTCTTCTTTTGGATTCTCCATAGTATTCACAATTTTTTCTTCGTCATCTTTCTGAAGCATTTCCTCAATAATATCCGCTTTCTTCATCGTTGATGTGCCTCTAATACCTCTTGCTTTTGCAAGGTCTTTTAGAACACTCAATGATAAAGATTCATATCTCTCTCTCATCATAAAATTCCCTCCACCGAGATTTATATATATCTTTTAATACTATTACTTGTTCAAAATCATTTCATTACACGTCATCATGGGATTCATAATCTGAATAGATTAACGAATTATGTCAATACGTAAATTAATTATACAATATGCTTATTGTAAAAGCAAGGAAAATAGTCATGTTCTATGATATTTCTTGCGTAAAGCTTGCAGATATTATAAAATAGAACTGAGGTGAAATAGTATGACCGATCCATTGACACAATACAAATTAATTGTTCTATATATGCTTGACAGAGTGGACTTTTCTTTGACCAAAGCACAAATATTTGATTTTGTGCTCGAAAAAGAGTACACGAATTATTTTACATTGCAACAAGTAGTCTTTGAATTAATTGATTCTGGCTTAATCATTTCGAAGTCCATCCGAAATAGTTCTCATCTTTCTATAACTGATGAGGGTCGTAACACGCTTACTTTCTTTAGTAACCGTATTGCCGACTCCATTAAGACTGATGTGAATGAGTATTTTAAGAAAAAGGAACTAGAACTACGAAACGAAGTATCCATACAGTCTACTTTCTATAAGACGACTGGTTCTGACTTTGCCGCACATCTTGTAGCCAAAGAAAAAACCGTAGATTTGGTTGACATAACAATTACGGTCCCTACGGAAGCCGCTGCAGCCGAAATCTGTGAAAATTGGCAAAAAAAGAGTCAGGAAATTTATGCTTATCTAATGGATCAATTGATGTAGTTCACTTCAAAATTTCATGTATTACTTTTCCATCTGTCTCTCCCAAATTAAAACCCAATAATGCTGCCAACGTTGCCCCTTCATCTGGCAGAGACATTTCTGCTATAGAAATTCCATTTTTAATTCCCGGTCCCTTCGCCATAAAAAACGTCTGATAATTCTGCTTTGTTGGCAGATAACCATGTGTTGCATACATTTTATGCTTTTCAACATCATTGACTCTCTCAGTCATTTTTTCAAATCCATTCAGATAATAATATCCCAGTTTTGCCTCCACCATATAGGAACAAGTCGGGTCAGCACCTAGTATTCCAGCTTCTTCGCCTGTAAAAATACGTTCAATCCCATATTTACCTTCACTATCATCGGCAAATGACTTTAGTAAATCTCCTATTTCTTTCTCAATCGTTTTATCTTTTACATAAATATAACAAGAGCCATCACAATTATTTGCGAATGCTTTATAATCTATGATCTTCCCTGTTTTTTCGGACACTTTTATATAGCCCCGCTGCTTAAACTCATAATTAAAATAAACAACTTTTTCACAATCCAGCTGATAATGATCACCCAATATAATAATCGTTGTCTCTTCATATAATCCAAGTTCCTTTAATGTCCTAAATATCTCTCCCAAGCGTGCATCATGTCTTTGTAAGGCTCTTATTACATTTTCATTGCTGACACCATTCTCGTGGCGCATCGAATCCGCATCTGTAAAATGAACCAGTGTCATTTCCGGACGATACTGCTGCAATGTTTCTAGCAATACGTTTAAAGAAAAATTATCCAGTGCTGGTTGCGAAACACCATGAACCAAATGGCCATATTTTTGTAACATTTTAAATTGAAATATAAGTGAACCATTAGATAACGAGGCCGTAATCTGATTTTGCCATGGCCTATTAGCAAGTACTTCCGGCATATTATATGTGATTTTTGACCTTGCAGTTACAGGCCAAAAAATAGAAGCCACTTTCATTCCTGCTTTCAGCGCCTCATCATATAAGGTTGTTCCTTTCACATACTTTCGTTGCCACATCCAATCTGGCTTTTCTCTTTGCGGTTGTATTAATACATTATTAATGACACCATGATTCTTTGGCCATTTTCCCGTCATGATGGAAGTATGCGCTGGATAAGTTAAAGAGGGATATACTGTGTTCACATGCTCACATATCGCTGCATCTTGTGCAAATTCCCCAAAATATTTCAACCCCTTCATGTATTCCATATCCTGTGTACCCACAGCATCCAGAGAAATTATGATAATTCTCTTTTTACTTTTCATGAACTTCCTCCCTCGCATTCTCTTTCAACCACTTCATATGTTCCTTAATCTTCTTCTCATATCCATTATTAGTTGGACGATAAAATTCTTTTCCAGTTAACTCATAAGGTAAATATTGTTGGTTTACATAATTGTTCTGATAGTCATGTGCATATTTATACCCTACACCATGCCCTAATTTTGCAGACCCTTTATAATGAGCATCTTGCAAATGTGTTGGCACTGTTACATTTTTTATTTCAGAAACTGCTTGCGTTGCCTCGAAAATAGCATTACAAGATGCATTGCTCTTAGGTGCTGTTGCAATATATGTTACTGCTTGTGCCAGAATGAGCTGTGCCTCTGGCATACCTACTCTCTCAACAGCCTGCGCCGCACTGACTGCTACAGTCAATGCCATTGGATCGGCATTTCCTACATCTTCTGATGCACAAATCATAATACGTCTTGCGACAAAAGTAACACTTTCACCAGCATATAGCATCTTCGCCAGATAATAAATCGCAGCATCTGGATCCGAACCACGCATACTCTTAATAAATGCTGATATTGTATCATAATGATTGTCTCCAGCTTTATCATAACGAATGACTCTCTTTTGGATACATTCTGATGCTACCTCTAAGGTAATATATATTTTACCATCCTCAGACCGTTCTGTCGTCAGTATCCCAAGCTCTATCGCATTCAGTGCATTACGTGCGTCACCATTTGCAATATCTGACAAAAAGTCTAGGGCATCCTCCTCAATTTCTGCCTGATAAGAACCCATTCCCTTTTCCTTATCATATACTGCCCTATGTAGTATCGTTCGAATGTCTGACGCTGATAAAGGCTTTAACTCAAAAATATTAGATCGAGATATCAATGCACCATTTACTTCAAAAAAAGGATTCTCAGTTGTCGCTCCGATGAGTACAATTGTTCCCTCCTCAACGAATGGAAGCAGATAATCCTGCTGTGCTTTATTAAAACGGTGAATCTCATCCACAAACAAAATTGTCTTCTTACCATACATGCCTAGCATTTCTTTTGCCTTTTCCACCACCTCTTCCATATCTTTTTTACCTGATATGGTAGCATTGATTTGTTTAAATTCAGAGCTGGTTGAATTAGCAATTACCTTTGCTATCGTTGTTTTTCCAGTTCCTGGTGGACCATAAAAAATGACAGAGCGAATTTTATCTGCCTTAATAGCGCGATAAAGAAGCTTATCCTCTCCGAGAATATGACGCTGTCCCACAATTTCCTCTATGGTTGTGGGCCGAAGCCTTGCTGCAAGTGGTGAGTCTTTCTCCATATTTGTTTCTCTCACATAATCAAACAAATCCATCATAGTATTTCTTCCTCTTAAAATCTCTCTGGAAATGAAAGGGCTTTCACATAATCCTCCCCAAAATCCTTTTGTAATGCCAAATTATATTCTTTGCACACACTTCTGATGGATGCAATCACTTCTGCCGATTTTTCTTCACTGCATGCATAGCGAATAGTACCTAAAAGTGAGGTGTTCCCAACAGAAACAATCTTATTGTTTAGTACCTGTGGAAAAAGGCCAATCGCAATTGCTTTGTCTACATTTAAGAAGCGTCCAAAGCCACCTGCCAAATATACGTGTGCAATATCTTCATACGTAATCCCATATTCCCTGACTAATGTATCAATGCCTACACAGATTGCTGCCTTTGCCATCTGCAGATCTCTGATATTTTTCTGCTTCAGCAATTCTCCTTGTATTTCATAACCCTCTTCAAAATAAGGTTCCCTAAGAAGACCAGTATGGTCAATAATACCTTTCCCTAATAAATCTGCTACAATTGCAATCATGTCTGAGCCCATCAGGTTAACTCCAAAACTCCCTTCAAATGCTGGTCCTGCAGCAGTCGCTGTGCAAAAAATCTTCTCACGATTACCAACTGCTATCTCCCCATTTGTTCCAAGGTCTATCAACATGTTTATCTCATCTACTTCACCAAATCCAGTTTCATATAACCCTGCCACAATATCTCCGCCGACAAATGCCGATATCCCTGGAAGTACAACTATGGGTAAATAATAACACCCCTTTGCAATAAATTGCTGTCTTTGCAGTGACACTGGTTTGAAAGGAAAGCTGCCAAGTGTCTTACATGAAAATCCCATTAATAAATGAACCATTGTTGTATTACCTGCCAGATAAACTTTTTGTAATTCTCCAGGACTGACACCTTCTTTTGCAGCTATCTTTTCCAGATTTTCTCTTATGACATCTATAACCAGCTCCCGCATTTCCTCTTCCTTACCGTCATTGGCGGCCATGATACGAGATATTACATCTGCACCGTACTTCCGCTGTGGATTTAGAGCCCCTTGTGTATGCAAAATTCTTTGCTTATCCGTATCAACCAATTGCATCCCTATTGTAGTCGTCCCAAGGTCGATTGCCACTGCATAATTCTTAACAGGTTTTTTACTATTATGCACATTTTTATGTGTCATATCTGCTTTTTCTTTCTCAATCCTTTTTAGCTCATCATCTACAAACAGTAACTCGACGATACAATCTTCAGTAGGTTTTGCCATACATGCCAATCGATAGCCCAAATCAATTTCTTCTCTTGTGAACATCTGTGTATCAACCATAGACGGGATGATTTCTCCACCCAGCACCCTGACCATACACTTACCACAAACTCCATTGATGCCACAGATTCCTGGCATTTCTAGTCCTTCTCGTTGCAAAACTGACAATATTGTTTCCCCATATAAAACAGAGAGTGTTGTCACTACTTCGCCACTCTCTCTGATAATTGTCATCTTATACAAATCGATTCTCCTTTTCATGGTATTCATAATGAATCATTTTGAGTTTCTCAATAAGTTCTTCCTTACTTACGTCGAGCTCCTCACACAATACATCTAGATTTTCATAATAATCTCTCAATTTCAAATTTACAAAGCTGAGTAATATAAATGGGTCCTCTGGTATCATATGCTATATCCTCCGAACGCTATTCTTATATACAATATGGCCTGTAATGACGCGCACACCTTTATAGTATTTCTCACCACAGATCTTCTTAATTAATGTTCTGACACAAGTCTCTGTCATACGGTTCATATCTACCTCATAGGTGGTTATTGCCTCCTGCTCAGTTTCTCCATTTGTATAATTGTCATACCCTACGATAGAGATATCCTCCGGTACCAAAAGCCCTCGCTGCTTCAACTTATGAATGAAACGATGTGCTATCATATCACAATTACAAGCAAATGCCGTTGGCAGTTTTTCTGGAATTTCCAATTCTATCATATCACTATTACCGATCTCTCGATCAGGAATCGTCCACTCTTCATGTATACGCAGTCCCCGTTCAATCATTGCTTTCATATAACCTAGATATCGATCTGTAATACTGCTTGTTGCAAGTATGTTCCCTACAAAACCAATTTCTGTATGTCCCATTTCAATCAAATAATTTGTAAGTCGATACATACCATGAAAACCATCAGAAATAATAGTATCATAATCTGCATGGCCTGTATAATAGTCTAAAAAGACTATTGGTATACTTTTATTAGCAAAAATCATTTCTGTATAGCTATTATTCGTCTGACCGAGCACAATGACACCGTCTACCTTCTTATCTGCTATTGTGTTAGGCACAGTACAATTTTCTTCATTATTCTTTGAGATTATTTCTAGAATTCCATAATATCCCCTGCTTAAAAGAGTATTGACTAAATGCTCATACATACTCCAATAAAAAGTATTGTTACCCGCAAATCTCTGTGGTAATAAAATACCAATATTACCTGTCCCATAAAATCTGTGTTGCCTTGCAGCTGAAGGAGATACATAGCCCAACTCATTTGCAACTTTTCTAATCTTCTCTTGCACTTCCTCGCTGACGCCACCCTTGCCCGCGAGTGTCTTCGATACAGATACAACACTAACACCGACGGCCTTTGCAATGTCCGCTAATTTTACTGCTTTCGTCATGCATGATTCCTCTTTCAGATAGTGGTTCTAATAAGTATCCCTTAATGAACGGATTACCAATTGCTGTTCCAAATCCCAACCACTCTGGATTGGCAAAGAGTCAAGTGAGGGATAGCGAATCTCCGATTTTTTGAGCGTAATTACTTTTTCCCTTTTACTTGACATATGGAAATAATTTTCATTAAAAATGCCATCTGCCTGTTTCAGATTCAATTCAACAAATGTTACAAGAGAACTACTCATCATACGAATCACATATTCATCTGCTACATCTATAATTGAATATGCAATCGATGTTTTAGCCAATTGCAAATGCTTATATGGCACAAATGTCTCTATTTCAGAAATAACATTCTCATCTTCATCCTCAAATGTCGCTTCTACAAATACACTATCCTCTCTATCTAAAATCAATTCCTCAAAATCAATTTCGCATACACATACTACAGAAAACGGCATAATCTCTATCTCATAAGTCTCTTCAAACAAAATTTGAAACTCCATGGTCTGCAAACGAATTGCTGCCTTCCTTTTAACGGCCTTACGTGTTTCATTATGGATATATGCACCAACCACTGTTCCTTCACGCTTAATTGACCCCGCTACAGGAGCAAAAAAAGTCTTAGCCATATATTGTAACGGTTTCCATCGACCGAAATAGTCAATGCTTGCCCAAGATGCCACAGGCCAACTGTCATTAATCTGCCAATAAAGTGCACCCATGCAACGGCCTCTATTTCTCCGCCAGTGTTCCACTCCATGTTTGACTGCCATTCCTTGTAAAATCTGCGTTACATATATTAAATCTTCAAAATTCTGCGGATACAAAAAGTTTTCAGACAAATAATAAAGCAACTTACCATTTGCTGCTCCATTCTTCTGATGACTTTCCATAACTTTTGAAAAAATATTTCTGTCACTTTCCTCCGTAAAAGTATTAATTGTCTTAATAGATGGAAAGGATTGAAATCCAAATTCCGAACAGAATCGTATCAAATGATTTGTGTAATCCGTAAAAGGTAACTGTCCATGCCACACGCCCCAGTAATGGCAGTCTCCTTGATTTTCATCGTCTGGATAAATAGAGTTTCCACCTGATGATGGTGATGATGGCCAATAAAAGGTCTGCTTGTCCACAGCAAAAACTGCTTTTGGCAATATCTCTTCAAACTGCTTTTCATAATCTTTTTTTAATGTCTCCGAATGCTTCATAATATCCGGCCAGTGATCCCAACCAGATTCAATCTCATTATTTCCACACCATAACCCAAGAGATGCATGGTGACGAAGACGTTTCACATTATCAGTTACCTCTGCCGCAATATTTTTTGCAAATTCATCTGTCACATCATATACATTGCATGCAAACATTAAATCCTGCCACACAACAATCCCATACTCATCACAGAAATCATAAAAATCATCTGATGGATAGTAACCGCCACCCCATACTCTAATTGTATTGAAATTACACCTTACACACGCTTTTAACAAATAGTTGATTTTTTCTTTTGTAATAAAAGAATAAATCGTATCTTCTGGTATATAATTACCACCCATGGCAAAGAATTTAATGCCATTACACATAAAACAGAATTCATTACCCCATTCATCCTGTTCCGTGCTGACAGTCAGTGTCCGAAGGCCTATACGGTATGACTTGGCATCCCATTGATTTCCCATTTCATCAAGTGCAAATACCGTCACCGTATATAATGGATGTTTACCAAGTCCATTCGGCCACCATAATTTAGGCTTATCAACATCGACTAAAACCTTGCCTTCATTCTTATCCTCTGCTTGTGAAACAGCTATAATATTGCCATCTGGAGTTTCAAGTTCAATATGAATCAAATAATTACCTTTGCGGAATATTTCTGTATCAACATTGATTTCCAATATTACTTTTTCTTCTTCATGATGCTGCAATATTTCAACATCACGTATGCGAATCAAAGAATATCCAATTAGATTAATATCTCGCCATATTCCAATATCAGGAATCTGTGCGCCCCAATCCCAACCGAACATACAATGTGCTTTTCGAATATACTGATTACCCTTCATACAGCCGCTTGGCACATAGGTTATATTTTTATCGGTTCCAGTACGGTACGACTCTATATAAGTAATTGGTGAAGTAAATTCAATATTAATAAAATTTGTACCTGAACGAAGAAAATTTTTCACATCAAATATCCATGTCCGGTGCATATTATTTGCCCTGCCAACATACATTTCATTAATATATATTTTTGCCAAGGTATCGATACCTTCACATACCAACCTTATTTTCTCTTGTTCAAACAGTTCTGGGAGGACCTCAAATTCTCGGTAAAAGAAATAATCCTTCCTGGCTATTTCACGAGCCTTATATTCGTTCAAACGATAAAATGGATCTTCTATTCTGCGTTGCAACAGTAGTGTTGAGATTACAGAACCCGGTATTACGGCTTCTAAATATTTTTCAGTTCCCTTTTCATTCATTTCCCAATTGCCGTTCAATGTTTGATGTATCATGAATTTTCCTCCAACGCAATCACAAATATTCACCCAATCGTTTACACTTCTACCATTTTTTAACTAAAATTAACTATTTTTAATATATTTTAATCTATATGTTTTGTCAATGCTTTTATAAGGTCTGCATTATTCTACCCGAAGCGCTCTCATCGCATTTAGTATCGCAATAAATGCTACACCTACGTCTGCAAAGACCGCCGACCACATATTTGCCATTCCAAATGCTGCCAAAATTAAAATAGTAGCCTTAATACCAAGCGCAAATATAATATTCTGCTTTACAATCGCATGCGTTTTTCTCGAAATATTCAATGCTGTAACAATCTTACTTGGCTCGTCTGTCATAATGACAATATCAGCTGCTTCTATAGCTGCATCACTTCCAAGTCCTCCCATAGCGATACCAATATCTGCTCCTGCCAACACTGGCGCATCATTAATTCCATCTCCGACAAATATCAGCCTCTCATTTACCTTTTTCTTATTAATATACCTTTCGATAATCTGTACCTTGTCTTCTGGAAGCAATTCTGTATATACCTCATTAATCCCAATTCTCTTTGCTATTTCCTGGCTTATTTCATCTTTATCTCCTGTTAGCATAACCGTAATGATGCCCATCTTTTTTAGTTGTCCGACGGTCCAGATCGCATCAGATTTTATCTCATCAGAAATCAGAATATATCCAACATATAAATTATCAATAGCAATATGTACCTCAGTTCCTACCGTATAATCTGCTACAGTAATGTGCGTTTTTACAGTCCGCCCATCCTTTTCATCAGCTAAATTAATATCATTCTCCTGAAGCCATTTCTTATTTCCAACCAATATTGTTTTACCTTCTACACTGGCACACACTCCAAACCCAGCTGCTTCTTTTACATTACTTATGGAAGTTTCCTCTATGCTATTCTTCAATGATACTTTGTAATATGCCTCTCTAAGTGAACTCGCAATCGGATGTGATGAATAATTCTCTGCATAAGCTGCATATTTCAACAATTCAGCTGGTTCAAATAACATCTTGCCGCTATTGTCCCCATATGCCACTAATTTTGTAACAGTAAAAGCACCTTTCGTAAGCGTACCTGTCTTATCCATGACTACAACAGAGACTCCAGCAAGTTCCTCAAGATAATTACTTCCCTTTATTAAAATTCCTTTTCTGCTTGCACCACCGATTCCACCAAAAAAACTTAAAGGAATCGAAATCACAAGAGCACAGGGGCACGATATTACTAGAAATGTCAACGCTCTATACAGCCACTCCCTAAATCCACCGCCCAATATGATAGGCGGTATCACAGCAAGCAACATAGCCGCCCCGACCACTGCTGGTGTATAGATCCTTGCAAATTTTGTAATGAAGTTTTCGGCTTTTGCTTTATTGGAGCTAGCATCTTCGACTAATTTTAAAATTTTCGTAACAGTTGATTCTCCATAAACTTTTGTTACCTTAGTTTCTATTACGCCTGACAAATTAATACAACCGCTAGCAATTTCATCTCCTTCTATTACTTCTCTTGGCATCGATTCTCCTGTTAATGCTTTTGTGTCTAGCGTTGTACTACCGCGACTTATAATTCCATCAAGTGGAACTCTTTCTCCAGGCTTTATGACAATCAATTCTCCTATATTTACTTCTTCCGGCATTACCTTGACTGTCAATTCATTTCTAATCACATTCGCAAACTCTGGCCTAATATCCATCGCCTCTGCTATAGATTTTCTAGATTGATCAACTGCATAGCTTTGAAAAAATTCACCCACTTGATAAAATAGTATAACTGCTATTGCTTCAGAATAATCTTTTATCAAAAATGCGCCAACAGTTGCAATGACCATTAGAAAATTTTCATCAAGTGCCTTTTGCAGCATTTCAATTATACTGTCCTCATTCACAAAATTCTTTATCACCTTCTTAATAATATCTCCAGCAATAAAAATATAAACTGCTAAAAAAAGAGCCAGCATTATTCTGGGTACTATTTCTTGTGGCAATTTTATAATAAAATTATTCTCCATGCACCACTTAAATACGATTGCACAAATGTAAATCGTGCCACCCACCAACATATGATTTCGTTTTTTTTTCATTTTTTTTGTCATACCGGTATCATCTCCACATCTGGCTCTACCTTTTTTATCAGTTTCTTTACTTCCACAATAATATTTTCAAATTGCACGTCCTCTGCATCGAGAAACATCTTTCTTGTCATAAAAGTGATACTGCAATCATTAACACCTTTTACTTTTTTTATCTTTTCCTGCATTTTAGCTGCACAATTTGCGCAATCCAACTCTTCCAGAATGAAAGTTTTTTTCATGGTTGTATCCTCCGTTATTCGTTAATATGTTCAATGCCCTGGTTCAAAATCGTGAAAATGTGATCATCTGCTAATGAATAATATATTGTCTTTCCTGCGCGTCTATTCTTTACCATTTTTGCCTGCTTCAGCACGCGTAGCTGATGTGAGATAGAAGACTGGCTCATATTCAATATCTGTGCAATATCGCAAACACATGTCTCCGCGCAGAAAAGTACAAATAAGATTTTTATTCTTGTTGCGTCTGCAATCGTTTTATAGAAATCCGCAAGATTATACAATTCTTCTTCCGGTGGCATTTTACCATTTACTTTTTTCACAACATCATCATGTATGTGCATATCATCACAGCACTCTTCTCCTATTTCTATTTTATTCATATATGTCCTCCTTTTTTATGATTATAGTTACGATTTTACATATGCTTGTCTGTTCATATGTTCATATTATCATTTATTTCTGGTTTGTCAATATGTTTTCACAGTTTTTTCACAGTTTGTTGTAATTATTATCACAAAATCTTTATACTATAGCATAATGGAAGAAAATGATAATTCCAAAACAGAAAGGGTGAAAAAATTGATTGAAGTAAGTAATCTTACTAAAAAATACGGAAAACATGACGCCGTAAAGAATCTGAGTTTTCGCGTTGAAAAAGGACAAATTTATGGATTTCTCGGTCCAAATGGTGCGGGTAAATCCACTACCATGAACATCCTCACAGGTTATTTGTGCGCCACGGAGGGTACCGTAACGGTTAATGGGTATGATGTTTTTCTGGAACCTGAAAAAGCAAAGGCGCATATTGGGTATTTGCCAGAGCTTCCCCCCTTATATCAGGATATGACTATCCTGGAGTATTTGAAATTTGTAGCGGAGCTTAAGAAAATACCGAAAAGCAATCGTGCAGCAATGATATCAGAAGTAATGAATATGACAGAAATTACAGATGTGAGCAACCGCCTGATAAGAAATCTCTCAAAAGGATATCGCCAACGTATTGGTCTGGCACAGGCTATTCTGGGATATCCAGAAATCATCATTTTAGATGAGCCCACCGTTGGTCTTGATCCCAAACAGATTATTGAAATTCGAGATTTGATTAAAAAACTTGGAGAAAATCATACAATTATTCTTAGCTCTCACATATTGTCAGAAGTTAGTGCTGTTTGTGATCAGATTATGATTATGAGTAAAGGATGTCTTGTTGCAAACGATACGCCAGAAAATCTTTCAAAAATATTATCTGGCAATGATACACTTACATTACAGGTAAGGGGGACAGTAAAAGCTATTATAAATGCACTTTCGAATACGATAGATGAAAATCTGATTTCTATTTCTGAGCAGGAAAACTCTCCTTATTGCAAAGTCAGTATCACGCTTACTGCTTTAGCAAATGATGGCGTATCAGATACACAGCAGGATATCCGCGAATCTATTGCACATGCACTTTATAAAGCCGATCTGCTAATCGTGGATATGCAGACAATACACGCCTCCCTAGAGGATGTATTTTTAGAATTGACTAAGGAGGTGAGCGAAAATGATAGCTGTTTATAAACGCGAATTGCACTCTATTTTTCATTCTGTCATTGGTTATGTATATATGGCTGTTATTCTCTTTTTTATTGGACTTTTTTATTTATCTAACAACCTAACGGGAGGCTCTTCCTATTTTTCTGCTACTCTAAGTGGACTTGTTTCCATTTTATTATTGGTTACACCAATATTGACCATGCGCATTATGACTGAAGATAAAAAACAGAATACCGATTTATTGCTCTACACCTCTCCCGTTTCAATTAGTAAAATCATTATTGGTAAATATTTATCTCTACTTACTACTTTTTTGCTTCCGATGGCAATTATCAGTTTATACCCTCTGATTATGTCGATTTATGGGAAAGTAGGGTTTCTTGAGGCTTATACTTCTATCATTGGATTTATTGCTTATGGCGCACTATGTCTGGCAATTGGTATGTTTATTTCTTCTATTACTGAAAACCAAATTGTTGCAGCCATCTTTACGATGATTCTATTGTATATTGGTTATGTCATGAATGGTATTACAGGACTATTCTTTACCTCTGAAAATCTGGCTACCAGAATTTTGAACTGCTATAACTTCTACAATCCATTGGTCACTTTTTTTGAAGGAACATTTAACCTTAATCATTTAATCTACTTTATTACAGTGACGATGCTCTTTCTTTTTTTCACTTACCAGGTAGTGCAGAAAAAGCGCTGGAGCATGTCTACGAAGCGTCTGAAACGAGGTGCCTTTAGTACGGGCTCTATCCTCTTGGCAATTGTTTTAACTATAGCAATCAATTTTGGAATTAACCAGATACCAGAGAAATATACCTCATTTGATGTTACATCACAGAATATTTATGGTATCACTGACCAAACCAAAGAACTGCTTTCTTCACTTAAAGAAGACATCGTATTTTATGTCTTAGTCTCTGAATCAGAGCAGAACAGCACTGTTGAAAAAACGTTAAACCAATATAGGGAGTTATCTGACCATATCAAGGTCGAGTACAGAGATCCTTCTCTTTATCCTAATTTTGCAGCAGCTTATAATACAGACGAACTAGAGACAAATAGCATTATCGTAGAGGGCTCGAAACGTTTTAAGACCATTAATTACAGCAACTTGTATGAGACCGAAATAGATTATAATACATACGCAGAAACTACGACCGGATATGATGCAGAGGGACAGTTGACTAGTGCAATTGACTATGTGACCAATGAGGACCTCCCCAAATTATATGTAATATCCGGGCATAATGAATTGGATTTGCCAACAGAATTAACAGCTCTCATTTCCAAAGAGAATATCGAAACTGAAATCATTAATCTTTTGAATTATGATTCTATTCCCACTGATGCAGCAGGTATCTTTATTTCAGCTCCTACTACTGACTATACCAAGGAAGATGCCGAAAAAATTCTCTCCTATTTAGAGAGCGGTGGACATGCCATTATTATTTCTTCCTGGAATGAAAATGAGTTAAGCAATTTTAATTCTATTGCAGAAGCTTATGGCATAGAACTGGCAGATGGGATTGTTGTAGAATCAGATAGTAATCGTTATTATCAAAATCCTTACTATCTATTGCCAAATATAGCAGGCAGCGAAGTAACTTCTTCTCTTTGTAGTGATAGCAGATATGTATTTATGCCATATGCACAAGGCGTAACTGTTAAAGAAGACTTAAGAGATACCTTGACAATCAAACAAATTCTGACTACTTCAGATACGTCTTATTTAAAAATCAACCCTTCTGATATGAAAACTTATGAAAAAGAAGCCGGAGATATTGATGGTCCTTTTACACTGGGTGTTTATGCAACTGAAGATTTTGGTGACAATCAAATGAGACTTCTTTATCTGACAACCGAGAACTTCATTACAAAGTCAGTTAATGATACTGTTGCCGGTGGTAATTATGAGCTCATGATGAATGCCGTTAGCAAGATGGCCAATCATGAAACAAGTGTATCTGTACCTGCTAAAAGTTATCAGATGGCAACGCTTACACTTACAAAAGTTCAGTCCTTATTATGGGGCATGCTTGTAGTCTTAATCCTGCCACTCAGCTTATTAGCCTCGGGACTTATTATTTGGGCAAGACGCAGAAAAAGATGATGAATTTCTTCATTATACCTGTCATTATTATAATGAATGACAAAACATGCGCCCGCTGAGCGAACAACAAAAAGGAGATGCTGAATGCATCTCCTTTTAAAACTATATTTATTAATACTACTATTCATAATTGACTATTATTTCAATATCTTAATCGTTCCAATCAGTGGCAACTCTTTTGCCTTACCCTGCGCTGCATTGACAATTCCTAAGATTGCAAAAACAAAAATGACTAAAGACAATAAGGAAACAATAAGTCCTAAAAATGCAATACTAGATAAGAATATGTTCAATATGCTAATTGCTACCTCAAAAATAAGTAGAATCAAGCCCTGATTTGCATGAAATTGTGCAAATTTTGACTCTTTTGCAGCAAAAATAGGTACCAATACAAGTAATCCAAAATATGCCAAAATTCCGAAAACTTTATTTTTTTGAATATCTTCTTGTGAAAATTCCGACGTAGTATCAGGTGTGTTGTTAAAATCTGCCATATGTGTTTCCCCCATTTTATTTTTTTGCCGTGTTTCGCATCGGCGGTTAACTGCTTCTCCCGTAGTATATCATATGTATCTTACGTATTCAAGCACAACTACAAAATAATATCTTCCTTCTTATCGGCTTCCATATCATCGTCTATTCTCCGAAATGCACTTGCCTCTCTCACTAAAATCTTAACACTCTTCACAAAATTGCTAAACATTCCGGCACGGTACAAATTAATGATAATCATACCAGCCGGTACGGCAATAATCAATCCAAAGGCTCCTCCGATTCTAAAACCGATATATAATAGAAATAGCGTCGGAATCGGCTCTAATCCAATGGAATCTCCTACAAGCTTTGGCTGTATTAACTGACGAATCAATTGACTTACTCCCCAGGCAATTAAAAGACCAATTCCCATACGATAATCGCCAACCGCAAACTGATAAATCGCCCATGGCAACATAACGATACCCGTTCCGAAGAAAGGAAGAAAGTCAAGCATCGCAATCAACAAGGCAAGCAATATACCATAATCAACTCCTAAAATAGTAAATCCAACCAATAGTATAAAGAAAACCACTCCCATGATTTTAAACTGTGCCCTGAAATACCCACCGACAGCATCTTTCATTGTTTTGTATACCACATTCCACCGCTTCATCATAGAATCAGAAGTGCCTTTTTTAATCATCTTTACGATATACTCGCGCTCAGCAACAAAGAAATAGGAAGACAATATTGCCATGATAATTCCAATGATGACAAGTGGCAGATTTTTAGCAAACTTACTGGCTGCTTCCGCCATAGGTGCTCCCATAGATTTTAAAATAGAGGTTGTATTTTCATTAAAACTTGCAAATATCCCTGCAACCCACTCACGCAATACAAGCGGCATTCTTGCCAGATAGATGTCGTAACTCTTTGTGATCTGCGCTATTGTAGCAGACACACTTTTCCATAAGTCCGGCAGATTTCCTGCAAATCCCACTATTTGTTCAACCAACATAGCAATAATAATATAGCTAATCGAAACGATGACTGCAATGGTCAACACTATAACAAAGGCAGAACCTGCTCTTCTGACAATCTTGATACGACGCTCTAAAAACCTTACCAACGGATTGGCAATTAATGCTATTATTGCCCCAATAATAAAAGGCATAAAGTATATAATAATACTTGGTAATATAAAAATACAAAATAGTATTGCCAGAATCATTGTCACAATATTAATTGTTATTTTTAAGTACTTTATATGTGGCTTCATATATTTCTTCCCTCCCTTGTTTGGTAGATGCAGAAAATGGGATTACAACCGTTCCTGGTTCCATTTTTAAACCCATTCTTATTATCTTAATGCACTTATCGATTTGGCTTCTATTAATCTTATCAAGCTTCGTTGCTATAATGATAGGCTGATATCCATTATTGATGATCCAATCATACATATCCTTGTCGTTCTTTGAAGGCTCATGCCTGATGTCAATCAGCAAGAACACTTCTTTTAATTGTTTGGAAGAATGAAGATACCGCTCAATCATTTTTCCCCATTGCTCCTTTGCCTCGTAAGATGCTTTTGCATATCCGTAACCTGGTAAATCAACATAATACATATCGACATCCTTATCCTCTTCATCGAGAGCAGACACACGATAGAAATTAATCGTCTGTGTCTTACCCGGTTGTGCTGATGTTCTAGCCAAAGATTTTCGATTAATCAATGCATTAATTAAAGTTGATTTCCCAACATTGCTCTTTCCTGCAAAAGCCACCTCTGGTAGCTGATTATCAGGCAATGTACTAGTGATTCCACATACTGTTTCCAAATCTACATTTCTTATCTTCATAATGCTTCCTTAATGACATCCTCCATCGTCTCTACATAAACGATACGAAGTCCTTTTTTTATTTCATCCGATATCTCTTCGATATCTCTCTCATTTTTCTTGGGAACAAGTACTGTTTTAATATTCGCATTCTTTGCGGCGAGTATCTTCTCTTTCAGTCCGCCGATTGGTAATACCCGACCACGAAGTGTAATTTCTCCTGTCATTGCGACTTCAGCTTTAACCGGTCTCTTTGTAATTGCAGAAAAAAGTGCCATTGCCATAGTAATTCCTGCACTTGGTCCATCCTTTGGAACAGAGCCTTGCGGAATATGGATATGAAAATCATGCTTCTTAAAAAAGTCACTCGCTATCTTATACTCTGGGCTAATGGAACGTATATAACTAATCCCCGTCTGGGCTGATTCTTTCATCACATCACCAAGTTGCCCCGTTAACATGGTTTCTCCCTTTCCTGGCATAATATTGACTTCTATTTGAAGTGTATTCCCTCCAACACTAGTCCATGCAAGCCCTCTTACAATTCCAATTTCATCTGTCTCATTTGCCATGTCATAACAATAAAGCTCCTGGCCCAAATACTTAATTAGATTTGTTTCTGTTACGCGTATACTCTTTTTCTTGTTTTGCCATATCTCTCTTGCTGCCTTGCGGCATATCTCGCCTATCTTACGCTCAAGCTGTCTTACACCCGACTCTTTTGTATAGTTTCTGGCAATGATCTCAATGGCCTTATCCTGTATAGATAGTTGCCCAGGTTTAATCCCATTTCGCATCATCTGTTTCTTAATTAAATGTTCCTTTGCGATATGAACCTTCTCATTCTCCGTATAGCTAGTCACTTCGATGATTTCCATTCTATCAAGCAGTGGTCTTGGAATATCAGCAGAAGAATTTGCGGTAGCTATAAACAGTACCTCTGACAAGTCAATCGGTACTTCAATATAATGATCCCTAAATTTTGTATTTTGCTCAGCATCAAGCACCTCCAGCAATGCTGATGCAGTATCTCCTTTATAATCCTTGCTTATTTTATCAATTTCATCTAATAATATCAGAGGATTCTTTACACCCGCATGCTTCAATCCCGTAGCAATACGTCCTGGCATGGCGCCAACATATGTCTTCCTATGCCCACGTATCTCTGCCTCGTCCCGAATACCTCCTAGTGAAATCCCTACATACTTTTTCCCAAGTGCTCTCGCAACTGATTTGGCAATGGAAGTTTTACCGGTTCCTGGCGGTCCAATTAGGCAGATAATTGGACTATCACCCTTAGCTGTTAAATTGCGTACTGCCAGAAATTCCAGCATCCTCTCTTTTACTTTATCAAGTCCATAATGATCCTCATTCATGATAGCTTCTGCATTTTTTAAATCTTTGTTATCTTTGGAAGCCTTACCCCATGGCATTTCTAATAGTGTTTCAATATATCCACGTACTACTGCACTCTCAGATGAATTCGCAGAGATTTGTTTAAATCGTGTGATTTCTCTCGCTAGCTTCTCCTTTACCTCTGCAGGTGCTTTTAGATTTTTAAGTGCTTCCTCAAAGGAATCCTCTTCCGATGTAGCACTATTTTCACCAAGCTCCTCTCTGATATATTGTAACTGCTCACGTAATAGGTATTCCTTTTGATTTTTATCTACCCTATCCTTAACCTGCTCCTGAATATTCTTTCTTATATTTATAATTTGCAGTTCATTCGTCAAGATAACGACCAGTTCCTTAAAACGCACTTTTTCTTCTGCTGCTTCTAACAATATCTGTCTGTTTTCAACACTCATAGGTAAATTAATCGCAATAAAATCAACTAATTCTCCTATATCTCTTGCATCATCAAACTGTCTCTCTATCGTCTTTCCTATTCTCGGATTATGTGCTATATACTCAGCCATTAAATCTTTTAGCGTCTGCATCATCGCCATATTCTCAATTTGATCAGAAAGAAGGGCACCTGCCTCCTTGACTGGTTTCACTTCTGCTAACAAATAACCCTCTTCTTCGTTCGTGAGACTAATAAGCTGAGCCCTTACCTGCGATTCAATAAGAACTCTCACTACATGATTAGGGAGCTTTAAAACCTGCTTTATCTGGGCAATTGTCCCCATCTGATATAAATCCTTTTGTTCAGGTGCTATTACCGTCGCTTCCTTCTGCATCACAACAAATATCATCTGGTCTTTTACCATTGATTTTTCAACCGCAGTAACCGATGAATCCCTGTCAACATCAAAATGAATAATCATACCAGGCATAACCGTCAGTCCCCTCAGGGCAATCGCTGGTAATTTTTTCTTCACACTTCTCATTCCATGCACTCCTGTATAAAACAACGACACCAAAAAGCGGCGTCGTCGTCTTGCCACCATAAGGTGGGTTATTTTATTATGCTTTTTTCGCTCGTTCCTCGTGAACGATTAGCGGTCCGCTTGTTCCTTCTACAGTCTCTTTCGTAATAACACAACTGTCAATCGTCTCGTCTGATGGGATCTCATACATTAGGTCGAGCATCAGTTTCTCCATGATTGAACGAAGTCCACGTGCACCTGTCTTTCTCTTAATTGCCTTTTCTGCTATTAAGTCAATCGCTTCTGGCTCAAATGTCAGCTTCACACCATCTAATTCAAGCATTTTCTTATATTGCTTTGTAATTGCATTCTTCGGTTCTTTTAAAATACGAACCAATGCCTCTTTATCAAGCGGCTCTAATGAAACATTAATCGGAACACGCCCAACAAATTCTGGTATTAATCCAAATTTCGTCAAGTCCTCTGGCATTACCTTTTGCAAAAGCACGCCGATTTCGTTTTCTCTCTTGTTTGTAATCTCCGCATTAAAACCGATTGATTTTTTATCTAATCTTGCCTCAATAATCTTATCTAAGCCTTCAAATGCACCGCCACAAATAAACAAAATATTAGTTGTATCAATCTGCAAAAGTTCCTGATGAGGATGCTTCCTGCCACCCTGTGGAGGAACACTTGCCACGGTTCCCTCTAAAATCTTAAGAAGAGCCTGTTGTACGCCCTCACCTGACACATCTCTGGTAATAGATACATTTTCGCCTTTCCGCGTAATTTTATCTATTTCATCAATATAAATAATACCATACTGAGCACGCTCAATATCATAATCTGCGGCTTGAATAATCTTCAACAAAATATTTTCAACATCCTCGCCCACATAACCAGCCTCAGTCAATGCTGTTGCATCTGAAATTGCAAACGGAACATTAATGATTTTTGCCAGTGTCTGTGCCAAAAGAGTTTTTCCACAGCCTGTTGGGCCTAACATAATAATATTACTTTTTTGCAAATCAACATCAAGATCTTTTCCTGCTGTTACTCTCTTGTAATGATTATAAACAGCAACTGACAAAACCTTTTTTGCTTCTTCCTGACCAATCACATAGTCATCAAGAAATTCTTTTATCTCTCGTGGCTTAATTAGGTTAATGTCAAAGTCTGGCGCATTTTTGCCATCTCCCTGTTCATACTCCTCTTCTATGATATCCATACAGATATCAACACACTCATCACATATATAAGCGCCTCCAGGACCAGCTATTAGTTTTCTAACCTGGTCTTGCGTCTTATTGCAAAATGAGCATCTTATTTTATCATCATTTCCTTTTCCTGACATCATACCCTACTTATCTACTCCTCTGTTTGCAATAACAATATCGATCAAACCATACTCCATTGCTTCCTGCGCAGACATCCAATTATCTCTGTCTGTATCGGCAGCAATCTCTTCAATTGTTCTGCCGGTATTTTCCGCTAAAATCTTATTCAATAAAGCTTTTGTCTTAGCCATATGTGCTGCTGCAATTTGAATTTCTGTTTCCTGACCCTTAGCTCCACCAAGTGGCTGATGTATCATAATTTCTGCATTTGGGAGTGCCGATCTCTTACCTTTAGCACCACCTGCCAGCAAAAAAGCACCAAAACTAGCTGCCATGCCCATACACATTGTCGCTACATCACACTTGATAAAATTCATTGTATCATAGATAGCATATCCTGCTGACACTGATCCTCCAGGACTGTTTATATATAGATGAATATCTTTCTCGGGATCTTCTGCTTCCAAAAACAATAGTTGTGCTACCACTAAACTAGCTACCGTATCATTAACTTCCTCACCAAGGAAAATAATTCGTTCTTTCAATAATCTGGAGTAGATGTCGTAGGAACGCTCGCCCCTGCTCGTCTGCTCTATAACATAAGGTACTAAACTCATTTCAATTCCTCCTGTCTGTCACTATGTCCTTATTTATCTGCTGCCTTTTTTGATGAAACTTTACCTGGCTTTTCATCTGCCTTTTTATTTACAGTTTCTTTCTTGACAGCTTTTCCTTCTTTTGCTTCAGAAACCACTAACTCTACTGCCTTCTGAATTGCAATATCAGTTGTAATCTGCTCTTTCTCATATTCGCCGACCATTTCCTTTAGCTTATCGCTTTCCATCTGATACATTTCTGCCATCTTTGCTATTTCAGCATCAAATTCTTCATCAGAAACAATTATTTTTTCTGCTTCTACAACAGCTTCCAGTACTAGTCTGCTTTGAATACGTTTCTCTGCTGCTGGTTTCATCTGTTCTAAAAACTTTTCACCAGTAAGCCCAGTAAATTGAAAATACTGTTCTAAAGATAGGCCCTGCTGCTGCAATCTCTTTGCATAATCCTCTGCCATCTGCTTTGTCTGTGTCATCAGCATAGGCTCTGGAATATCCATCTTCGAATCAGCAATAATTGCTTCAATTACTTCGTTTTCTTTCTTATCTTTTGCTTCAGCTTCTTTTCTCTCGCAAATCTTCTTCTTAATATCAGCCTTATATTCTGCAAGCGTATCAAATTCTGAAACTTCACTTGCGAATTCATCATCTAGCTTAGGAAGTTCTTTTTCTTTAATCTCTTTTACCGTCACTTTAAACATTGCTTCTTTTCCTGCAAGTTCTTCCGCTTGGTACTCTTCAGGAAATGTAACATTCACTTGCGTTTCTTCATTTAAAGCGGCTCCTATAAGTTGCTTTTCGAATCCTGGTATAAATGAATTAGAACCAATCGTGAGCGGATGGTTTTCTCCCTTGCCACCATCAAATGCAATATCATCTACAAAGCCTTCAAAATCAATTACCGTCATATCTCCGTCTTTAACAGCTCTGTCTTCCACATTGATTGTTCTTGCACTGCTTTCTCTTTCTTTTTCAATCTCTGCAAGTACTTCCTCTTCTGTCACATCAATATCTGCTTTTGGTACAGACACTCCCTTATATTTCCCGAGTGATATCTCAGGCTTTATCGCTACTTCAGCTGTAAATATAAATGGTTTACCTTTTTCGAGTTGTACTACATCAATTTTGGGCTGTGATACAACATCAAGATCTTTATTTTCAGATAATTCTCTTTCATAAACCTCAGGTATCAAAGCATTAACAGCATCCTCAAAGAACATCTCCGTACCATACATCTTCTCAAGCATTTGACGAGGCACTTTACCCTTTCTAAATCCAGGAACACTCATTTTGCCTTTATTTTTTTGATAAGCTTTTTCAATTGCTTTTTCAAGCTCCTCAGCAGAAGCCTCAATTGTAAGCTTTGCCATGTTTTTCTCAAGTTTCTCTACTTTTAAACTCATTGCTATATATATCCTCCTTAATATAGGTGTATCTATTATGTATAGGCAAACATCTGCTTACTCATACTTAAAGTCATTAAAGTATTATATCATAGCACTATTTAAAATGCCAGTATAAAAATAACACTTGCCTATATTCCAGGATTTATCAACACTTTTTCTGATTTTTACGCCTCATCCCAGTGCTATTGGGTGCCTTATAACTGACTGCATTTTCTCTGGTTTACATTTTCTTGGGTCGCTCATATATATTTCATGATGCTGTCTTACATTGGATATGTCATTTTTATACCCCTGCTCTATAATAAATTCTTCCAATTTCTTTACTGTTGCCACCTCTTCATCGAATGTGCCAATATGCATGACCTGTGCACATAAACCTTCTTCCCAGTCTACTAAGCGCGCTAACGATAAATCCAAGTTTGGTTTCTTCGCATATAGTGCTTTTTTTGCTTCTTCAAAAACATCATATGTAACAAATTCTGGTTGGCGGATCATGGATGTCCATTTGAATTTATTTTTATCCTTTACTGGTTCGGTTCCTGTATAGGAATCGCCTAATACTGTCCATAATCCTTCCAAAGGTGGCACCACATATTCAAAATACCCTGCTGGCTTATTACTCTTCATTTTGCTCATTTTAATACCATATGATAATCCATACAGCATCTCACATGCATTTTGATATGCTTCGCATTCATTTGGATTTCCAACACCATCTACCATAATGTATAGAATGCTTGGCACTTGAATAAGCATTGGCTCAGTTTTTGGCATATACAAGTCCTTATATCTCTTTTTATAGTCCATTTTTTCCATATGATATCTGTCCTCCTTCGGCCCCTATCAGCATATGCGTATACGCAGCTTCTTCTATTTTAGCAATTTCGTTCATCAAGATAGGGATATCTATTAGATTTTCTCTTTCTCCCAATAAGTAGTCTACTATTTGATTAACTATGTCCTCAATTACTTTTCCGCTTTTTATAAAAAGTCCAGCGGCTATTTCCCACTCCTTAATTTTGTATTTGCCACCTAACATATTAAGTACTACTGCAATCTTTTCTCTCCATGCCATATAATAAATTTTCTCAGATTCCTCTATCCCACACAGTCGACTCGGCAATTGCGGTACGGTTCCTGAAAACATTACCATATTTGTAAGGGCCTCTTCATACTCTTTCGGCGATAATTCTTCTTTCCATTTTGGAAACTCTTCAGCAAATTTATACATTCCTCTTATTCCTACAAATCCAGCAGGCGCATCCAGCACAAACTTTGCTTTTCTATAAAATGCTTCTTTCGCAATTTCAATTATGCTCTTAACAGTTTTCTCAAACTCTATGCAACAAATAGTATTTTTATCACTCAGTGATGTTTTTTCAATATTGAGTGCCATCTGCATTACTTCATACGAAATTTCCTGCACCTCAGCAATCCCATTATCCTGAATATAAACACATTGCTTTTCATCATCATATCCTACCATCATTACATAATGAATCGGAATATGCGCCTTATGGTACAGCTTTGGATAATAGTTCAAATAATACATATCTAAACAACCCAGTATCACTGGCTTATCCATATCAATTTGTTCTTTCGCTTTCTTCAATGTATATGAAAAAGTCTTTCCCTCTATATAGCGATAATGAAATCCAACAATGTCTGAGATGGATTGATACATTTTTTTAGTTCTACCATCTCCCCATGCCGCACGTCTTTTCGGTGACATATTCTTATTCTTCAAATAAATAAATTTTCCAATTCCACTCAAGCAGAAAAAAAATCCAGGCGGTAACTCTTCTCCACTTTTTTGTCTGTAAATATCCTCAATTCCATTCCACATACATTCATAATCATCTACATGATGATTCATTATAATCAGTTTCTTATTCATTTTTCTCTTTCCTTTCCTTTATTACAGATACCTTTTGGGGGCGTTATCACCAAAACACCTTGTCCAAAATAGTGCCTGTATAGAAAGGATAAACCCTCGCATTATGAGAGGGTCAATCTATATTTTTATTTTAAATTTATTTTTTCAATAGGAAAGCATACTTCTGTAATAAAATTATCTGAATTCTGCTCATTCCCTGGTGAAATGTAATAAGTAGAAAAGGACAATCCGTTGATTTGATATCCGTTTTTCTTTACCCACTCGGCCATGTAATGATTGATATTTTCTAATTTACTGTATTGTCCTTGAAACGCTACCGTTGCAGCCATACATTCTGGGATCTCTTTAAATTTTACATTATCAGTATCTCTTTCCATTTTTTCAACAACTCGTTGCACCTCAACATCAATCAAAGACTTTTCCAGATCGATTGCATGCGTAATAGCAAATGAATAATCAACTGCTGAGAATCTAACTTTCCCCTCACATATTTCACCCAGCGCACTCCAAAGTAATCCTTCTTCATCAAACCTATGAATGACGCCTCGATAACTTGCAACCTTTCGTGCAGGCATAGTCTTCAAGACAACAGCTAACGCACACTCATCACCATTATCCAAATCGGTCAATGCCTGTTCCATTTGCACAATCTGCTTTTGCATTCTTGCAATTTCTTCTTTTTTTTCTTCCACTTTATCCTGTATGAAAAATTTTATCTTTTCTTCTGAATTTGATATTTTTATGATTTCTTTTAGACCAAAGCCTAATCTTTTTAACACTTGAATTTGATTTGCTAAAACAATCTGGCTTTCTCCATAATAACGATAACTATTTGCATCATCCGTATATTCTGGAACAATTAATCCGATTTTATCATAATTACGTAGCATATAAATACTAATTCCTGTCAGACTTGAAAACTCACCAATTCTTAACATTATTTGCATCTCCTATATGACTAAACATCTCTTTGATTTATATATATTTATCATACATTATTTCAATATCCTTGTAAAACCATTACTTCTATAGTAATATAATAATAAGCCTATACAAATGACTACTATTGTTCTCGTTTCTATAGCCTCTATTCTGTATAAGAACAGAATTGATTTATCAGATTTTCTGAAACAAAGGATTTTCCTGCGGTAAAGAAGATGTGTAGCGCATATATCTACGATACGTCTTTTTGGAATACGCCGAAGGGGCGTTTTTTAATTTATGGAAAACTCTTCACTTACTATTTTTGAAAGGAGGAACACGATTTGGATGATCGCATAGCAATCATAGGCATTTTTATCCACACGCCAGATACAATAGCAAAGGTTAATGAAATATTACATGAATATGCCGGATCTGTCGTCGGGCGGATGGGGCTTCCCTACCGAGAGAAGAACATTAATATTATATCTATTATTATAAATGCCAATGCTAATGAAATTAGCAGTCTCGCTGGAAAATTGGGGAGACTCGAAGGTATTACAGTCAAATGCATGCAGACTGATATCAGCACTCCCTAAATATAACTACTATGATTAACAATACTCTAAATAAAGGAGAACTACTATGAAAATAACAATAAAGCAAATCACGCAAACTGCATTACTTTTAGCATTATGTATTATAAGTCAGTATTTTAAAAATCTATCGGTCTATATTACAGGTCCTATTATTAATGCAATACTAATCATTGCCACTCTTTCTATTGGACTATTTGCTGGTATTACCATATCAATTATTGCACCTATTACGGCATTTTTCTTTACCGGCTCACCCATTATGGCCGCCATTCCTTTGATGTTCCCCGTTATTATGCTCGGAAATGTGATTTTAGTAGCAATAACCTACTATTTCGAAAAAAAACAGACTTTTAAATATCATCTTCCAACAGGTCTTATCATTGGTTCTGTTGCCAAATCAATTTTTATGGGTATTGTAATCGTTCTAATATTGCTACCCTTATTTAGTAGTAATATTGCTTCTAGATTACCAAAACCAGAAGCACTTCCTGCAGTACTTGCAACTGCAAAGACCACCTTTTCTATAACACAGCTGATTACTGCATTGATCGGTAGTCTGCTCGCATGGTTGATTTGGTTGCGACTTGGAAAAGCATTAAATAAAAGCGAATTATAATTACATTATTTCATAATTCAAAAACCCACAGCATCTTCCATGAAAACATGGACTGCCCTCGCTGTGGGTTTTATGATGAAATCGCTTTTCCTGCTTTTTTATTTTCATACATTTTTGCATCTGCCTCATTTAGCAATTGTGCAATCCCTTTATTCTTACCACTGCCAATACCAACGGCCACTTCACAGTGCGGCCCACCCAATCTATTTTCCTCATCCAAATCCAATTGAAACTGATTGATAAAATCTATAGCTTCCTCATGCCCTGCTTCTATTAAAACCGTTATAAATTCATCGCCACCCAAACGATAAATCCTGATTGTATCATCAGTACTTTTCACATCAGGAGAACCCTCCGGACTTGTTCTTGAAAGCAGAACGCGCCCAACTTTTTTTATTAATTCATCTCCTATATCGTGTCCCATAGTATCATTGACACATTTTAAATTATTAATATCAAAAAACAATACTGCAAGGCTACAGATATTTGGATAATATTCCTCACTATCTCTCATAAATTTACTACGATTATAAAGACACGTCATGCGATCATAATCCGTCTCCCATACCAGCTCTTCATTTTTTTGCTCATGTCTATGTAGCACTTCTTGCAGTGATGCTATTTCACCAATCGAATCCTTCACCAGATTCATAATATCCTGCACCTCATTTATATTCCCGACTCGATACAGCACCCCATCTACATTAATTAACTTATTCTTAATATTAAACCAGCACTTTTCCTCATGATTATATGCTTCCCAACGGTGTATCTCACCATTTTCGACAAGTCGAGGACAATAAGTACAGGGCTGCTGCTTATTAAAAATAACTTCATGGCATTTTTTCCCTATCAGACTCTGTATGTCCTTGCCCCTTGCAATAAAAGAATTAACATAGACGATTTGTTTCGTTTTTTCTTCAATTACATACAAACCTTCTGCACACTCTAATAATGCATTCATCCACTTTTCTTCCATATTATGCTCCTAAATTCCTCTTTGCTTAATGCCCATAAACAATTTTATGTTTAAATGCCTCTGCTGCCTCTTTACAATCCAGCAGTTTGATCAGCTCCAAAGCAAATGGAATTGAAGTTCCCATCCCGCGGGATGTCGTAATATGACCATCTGTCACCACTTCATCCTCAGATAAAGAAGCTCCCTGCAGATACTCCTCGTTTCCTGGAAAGCATACCGCCCTCTTTCCCATCAAAATTCCCATTTTCCCAAGTATCCTCGGGGCTGCACAAATAGCTGCGATTTTTTTATGTGCCAGATTAAATTCTCGAATCTGCTCTGTAAGTTCTCTATGTTTTTCTAAATTCTCTGTACCTGGAGATCCTCCCGGAAGTACAAGCATTTCCACAGTATTGAAATCTACATCCACATACTTTATATCTGCAGCAACTGTAATACCGTGTGAGCCAGTTACAGTATCTTTATTATCAATCGATACCATTACAACATCAAGCTTGTCTCTGCGAAGTAAATCGACTACTGTAAGTGCTTCAATCTCTTCAAAGCCTGTCCCTAAAAACACGCAAATTCTTCCCATACACTACCTCCTTATTTTAGTACTCATACATTATTTCCGCTTCATTTGAACCAATGATCTGACGAAAGACCTGTGTTTTAATACGTCGCGAGCCTTCACGCCATCCAATATCCGCTTCCTCTTCTAATTCACTTGCCGTTATTTCATAATAGAACCAATCGCCGACCCTTTCCATATTTTTGACGTCATAAGTATAAAGCGTCAAGTCTTCATCACCAATATCCATCGAATTATAAGGTATCTCTGGCACCATGATAGTCGACTGCGTCGCTCCGTTTTCATATACACAAATTGCACCTTCTGCAATAAAATAGCAATCAACAGGCTGTACTAAAAAATCCTGTGCTTCTGTAATCTCACCACTTTTAAGACCTACATAAAAGGTCTTAGCCTCTTCCATTATGGTACTATAATACAAACCATCTGCTGTTGCCAAAAATGACTCTTCTACAAGCGTTTCGTATACATCTTTTCCTTCTTCCTGGCTACCAATGCATATCTCAAAATCACTCCCGTCTTTGTTTACACGAGCGATACGTCCACCTTGAAAGAAATTCCCTGTTCCGCCATAGGCTCCATATGAAAAATAAATAACTTCCCCTTCAACTATTTGAAAGCATGGGATGATGCAGCCACGATCACCAAATTCATACAAATCTGCATCTGTCTCTGCTAAAAGCAATTCGTTGGTTCCATCCACGTTTACACTGCAAAGCTTAAGCTTACCAAGTATTGCTTCTTCAAATTCCGTTTCGCCAAGATAATAGATTACTCCATTTTCAACCTTTATTACCTCACTGCACGGATTCTGCAAATCATAGTTGGCGACTTCCATCGTAAACGGATTAATATAGGATAACTGATACTTTTCACTTTCATCTGCCAATGTAGCAATGACAATCCCTGTCTCTTCATCAATAGCATTTACCCTACCAAAACCATGTTCTATTTCGTTTTCTCCATTTAAATCCACAGAATAAACTGTTTGATAATAATCAGCTCCACTTTTGTTCAAATACATTCTTCCCTGACTCATAAATATATTACCATCACCCATATCTGCAAAGGCAACCTGGGTTGCATTATCCGCAGATATTTTCATTATATTCTTTGTTGTCCCTCCTATCATTCCATAATCACCAAAAATACCTGTCTCTTCAAAGTCTGTCGCTTGATACTGTCTGTAATAGGCATCCCCATTGTATGTAACAAAATGTCCACCATTATTTTCTATTTTCTCTACAATGACCTCATCATCATCACCCGCATCTTCTATTTCCTGCACTTCAGCCTTTAAATCTGCCTCTTCCTCTTGGGCACTGACTTCCTCAGTCAACTCTATACTGTCTATATCACTAACACTCTGCACTGTTTCATTCTTAACACAACCTGCTATTAGTAAGGCACTTATCAAAACACATATGAAAAAGAATTTCTTCATGTAATTCTCTCCTCTTCGTCTTTATTCTTCTACCCCCTATTAAAATTATTCAAACTTTACAATCTGAATCATATCACTTTCAATATACTTACCCATAATTTCCTGCCCCTCATATTTAAAATGGACATTTGTATATAACTCCATTTTAATATCTACTTTCATACGCCTGTTAGAAATTGAAAGAATATGCCCCTGTATGGTCTCATTCTTTTCATATTTGCCTTCAAACACAAAGAGTTCAATCTCTTTCGGAATTTCTAATTGCTCCATGATATCTATCTCACTGTTACAAATAAGTTTTCCCACTGCCGTGACATCATATATAAAAATAGGCTTCTGTATTCCCTTTGGATGAATTTCACTTCTGCTTCGATAAGAAATTCCCTTAACTGCTTTCACCACATTTTCTGAGGCAAGTATCTGTTTCCCAACCGTATAACCCTCTATACGCCCTGCGAGATTAACATTCTGCCCTACTACACCGTATTTTGCCCTTCGTTCACTTCCAATATTACCAAGGATTACTTCTCCCGTATGTACACCGATACCCATTTGCAGATTTGGGTACCCGTATTTCTCATTAAAAGCATTGACATCTGACATGGCATTTTGCATTTCTATTGCACATTTAATGGCGCTTAAAACATGTTTTTTGCATTTAACAGGCTCTCCGAATATAGCAAATATGGCATCTCCAATAAATTCTATAATTGTTCCCTTGTATTGCTCAATAATTACTGTCATTTCCGCCAGATAATGATTCAGCATGGTCATCAAGTCAACTGGCGGCATAATCTCGCTCATTGCCGTAAATCCGCGCAAATCACTCATGATAATTGTTACTTCCTGCTTTTCTCCACCAAACTTACCACCATCAGGTGCATCAAGAATCTTCTGCACAATTTCATCAGAGAGATAACGCCCAAAGGTTTTTGATATCAACTGATTTCTAACCTCCAGGCTCTCGTTCAATGCTTTAATCTGTTCCATTACCTTAACAGCGTCTTTTAATTCATACAATTCTGACAAATCATTGACCACAACGATAATCCCATTATTTTCACAAGCATTCTTTAAAAATGATGTCGTCACATATAGCTTCTTCGTTGTTCCCTGCGCTACATAATCCACGATATTTCTCTGCACTGCAGTATCATGATAAATTGCATTTAATATTGCTTGATTAAATGCATCATTTTCTGCTTTTCCGATGAAAATAGCTGCGAAAGAAGTATCGATGATACTTTCATCTACGGCTAAAATCTCTTTACATGCATCATTGACTGAAGTGATTTTACCGTCTGCACTTATGGTAAGAACCCCCTCCGCCATATTCTTTACGACACTTTCATAAATAGCCATCTCATTGCTTTTCTTATTTTGAATTTCTCTCATATCTGCTCCCAATATGCTATAGATTGCTCAAAATCCGATGGTTTTGTGACTTCTATTGTCATAATCGGTTCTCTCTCCAATTTTGCAATGCTTTGTTTTAGACTATACCAGTCAATTATTCCACCACCAATTGGCAGATGTTCATCAAATATCCCACGATTATCATTCAGGTGCATATACCCGATATATGGACCAAGCACGTCTACCCAAACAGCAAGTGGGGTCTTTGTTAAATTTGCATGGCCAACATCCAAACAGATGCCAACAAACTCTGGCTCCGTATAGAGTATTAGCTTTAACAATATTCCTGGATTGATATCCAAAGTATTCTCAACAAATATTTTTACACCATAGCGCTGTGCCATCTTCATTAAAAAATCACCCGCGACCTTGCACCACAAATCACTTATATTTTCCTCACTTAGTACAGGATAACAGCAAGAGTGAATGACCACATTGGTCACACCCAGCTTATTTCCTGTTACGATAGACTTCTCCACCTTTTTCTGCGATATATGTCTGATATCCTCATCATTACTTGCAAAATTTATGTCTATAAAGGCACCGTGCAAAGATGGCGTATTCATATTGTGATAGATTTTTAAGATATCCTCTTCCTTATAATTCGGAAAGGCAGCATCCATAACCTCACAAGGATAATGCAATTTTCTATATTGATCCGCATAAACTGCTACGCTTTGACATTGCAACATCTATTGCACCTCCTGCTGGATATTTTAGTAATACATACTAAAATGATCCATCACATAATAAGCATCATAACCGCTCTTTACAAATGCTTCATTTGCCAGCTTATCATATTCTGCAGCATACTTTTTCATTTTTGACCAAAGTCCTTCTTTTTTGATTGTCATACCTTCTGCAATCGCCTCAGACATTGTTCTGCATACCTCAACATAATCACCCGTTAGAGAACGTAGCCTTGTTGAAAGATTGCTCATCATCGATATAGCTACTGCCGGATTTTCTTTAATATAATTTTCAAATGCAGGCTGCTTGATGCAGGCAAGTTCTGTCTCCTTAAATGCTACTGCTGTAGCGCTACGTGGCATATCATCTATCACTGCCATTTCACCAAAATATTTACCCGCGCCGAGTTCTACCAAACATTTTTCATTTTCTTTACCATAGTTAATATAAATACCCACAAGGCCACTAATTACCTCATACATTTCAGTTCCCTTGTCTCCTTGTTTAAAAACCACATCACCCATTCCCAATGTCCTAACTTCAACTTTTTCCACTACCGCTTCCTCCTTATTACTAATTGTATCTGCAACTATTGTTCATTAAATTATACACCAATTGCCTTAACACATCAAACATTAGAATACATATTTTTATGTGATTGTGATACAATAAAAAAAACAAAATCAGGTTTAGGAGAGAGCTATGGAAATAGAAAGAAAATTTATGATTAATGCATTGCCGACCGATATAGTCAATTACCCTTATCATATGATTGAACAAGGATATTTATGTACAGATCCAGTGATTCGGGTTCGTCGTGAGGATAACAACTATTACATGACTTATAAAAGTGGTGGCATGATGATTCGCGAAGAATACAATCTTCCCTTGACAAAAGAAGCATATGAACTATTACTACCAAAAACGGAAGGTAATATTATCACTAAAAAAAGAGTCCTTATCCCGTATGAATCATACACGATAGAACTCGACATTTTTGAAGCACCCTTTGCACCATTATTTCTGGCAGAAGTTGAATTTGAATCAGAGGAGGAGGCTACTCATTTTACCCCTCCTAGTTGGTTTGGTAAGGATGTCACTGAGGATGGCCGTTACCACAATAGCAATATGAGCAAACAGATTTTCTAATCAATCTTTCTAGTTGAGCCGCCTATTACCAGTTCTGCTTCAAATGTTTTATGTTGATGATCTACTTTCTTGCGCAGAACATCAAAAAGAATCGCTACTGTTTCCTTTGCAATTTCTTCTATCGGCTGTCTGATTGTCGTAATCGATGGGCTATAGAAATATGCCATATCAATACCGTCAAATCCAGCTACTGATATATCTTCTGGTATTTTACGACCACTTTCTAAAATGGCTTTACATGCGCCGATTGCAAGTGTATCTGAAATGGCATAAACAGCTGTCGGAACATTTTCCGATTTCAATATTTGGTTCATGACCGCATACCCATTTTCCATTGTATACGGATCTAATTCATGGTTCATAACATAAATAAGTGAATCATCTGGCTCGATTCCATTGTCCTCAAGTGCCATCCGATAGCCTTCTTGACGTAACTTCCCAACACTTTCATCCAAATTGCTTGCCACAATCGTTGCTATCCTTTTATGTCCCATTTTACATAGATAGTCAACAAGTTTATAACTCTCCTTTATATCATCAACTGATACTGAAGAATAACTTGTATCCTGATATTTCTGTGTCATTGCAATCGTACTGAGTACAAAGGGTACCTGTAGCTGTTGAAGTTTTTCCTTTGTATGTGTAAAATACCCACCCAGAAAAATAATGCCCCGCAACCTCTTCTCTTTAATTAGCTCAAGTGCAACATCAACTTCATCCTCGTTCATTTCAACATGATGCAGTACAAGCGAATATTTCTTTTTTTGTATTTCGCTTTCCATAATCTTAATCATTTTCATAAAAAACGGATTAGAAATACCCTTAACAAGAATTGCGATTACCTTTGCATCCAATCTCTTCAGATTCCTTGCACTATTGTTAGGAATATAATGATATTGCTTAATGATTTCCATTACTTTCATCTTTGTCTCTTCATTGATGTCTGGATGATTATTCATTGCACGTGATACTGTACTAACACCCACACCACACATTCTTGCAATATCCTTAATTGTGATCGTTTCCATGTTCATGCCCATCCATTCTGAACTATTCTCAATCTGCCAAAAATCACTTATTCTGCAGGTTCAAAAGTCTTATGAATATACTTTCTTCTTCACATAGTTTACAACCGTCCATATAACTTCGTCAAATTATAAATTTTCTTAACTAATCTTTTATCAACATCTTTTTCCGACATTCTCCATCTCCAGTTATTTTCCATGGTAGACGGCGTATTGATACGTGCCTCAGATCCAAGTCCAATATAATCCTGAATAGGAATTATGCATAACTTTGCTACACTTGCCTGCGCCAGACGTATAAAATCCCAATTAATTCTACCAGGCTCTTTCATCGCATTATCCATATAATCCAAGGCTAATTTCTTGTCTTTTTTTGAAAGAGTCATATACCATCCCTTAATCGTATTATTATCATGCGTTCCCGTATAAACAACACAATTATTACTATAATTGTGAGGAAGATAATCGCTTTCCTCCCTGGAATCAAATGCAAATTGTAATACTTTCATGCCAGGATATCCTGTATCTTTAACAAGCTTTAATACGGAAGGTGTTAAGTATCCCAAGTCTTCTGCAATAATATCAAGCTTCCCAAGTTCATTGGCAAAAGTCTTAAAAATATCATATCCTGGGCCTTTCTTCCACTTGCCCTTTTCAGCTGTTTTATTTCCATAAGGAATCGAATAGTATTCATCAAAGCCTCTGAAATGATCTACACGCACCACATCATAAAGCTTGAAGCAATACGCAATCCTCTTAATCCACCACTCATAATTTGTTTCTTTGTGATAGTCCCAATCATATAATGGATTTCCCCATAGCTGGCCTGTTTTTGAAAATGCATCAGGTGGACAGCCTGCTACAGCTACTGGCAAACTACTCTTGTTAAACTGAAATAATTTCGGCGATGCCCAGGTATCAGCACTGTCAAATGCGACATAAATAGGAATATCCCCGATGATTTTGATTCCACGCTCATTGGCATACTTCTTTAATGCCGTCCATTGTTCCGAAAATAAATATTGTTGATACTGATAAAACTCTATTTCTGCAGCATGTACTCGCCGGTACTTTTTTAGTGCCTCTGAACTGCGAACACGAATATCCTCGTCCCACTCTATAAAGCTCACTCCACCAAAAGATTTTTTAACCGCCATATAAAGTGCATAATCATCCAACCAATATGCATTATTTATAATAAATTCCCTGAATTTTTTCTTACGTGAAATGTTGCTTCTTTCATAAGCAAGTCGAAGTACTTTGAAACGTGAAAGATATATTTTTTCATAATCAATATATCGCTTATTTTTTCCAAAATCACAACTGTTGCACTCTGCCTCTGTTAATAATCCTTCTTCTATCAATGCTTCCAAATCAATAAAATATGGATTCCCAGCAAAGGTAGAAAAAGACTGATAAGGCGAATCTCCATATCCTGTAGGTCCAAGCGGCAGTATCTGCCAATATGACTGCCCAGCAGCTTTCAATTGATCAATAAAAACATATGCACTCTTAGAAAATGTTCCGATTCCATATTTTCCAGGCAATGATGTAATTGGTAATAATACCCCACTTTTTCTCATACTGACTCCTAGCCTTTCACAGCGCCCGCCACAACACCCTCAATAATATACTTCTGGCAAAATAAATAAAATATAATAATTGGAATAATCGATAGCACCAGCAAAGCCATCATAGCTCCCATATCTCTCGATCCATAAGAACCAATTAGATACTGTACTACGACTGGTATCGTTTTATAATCAGTAGCAACTCCTATAACTAGATAAGGTAAAAGAAAATCATTCCAAATCCACATTGCATTTAAGATTGAAACACTAATTGCCGTTGGTTTTAAAATAGGCATTACAATCCTGAAATAGGTCTGTAGTGGATTGCATCCATCTATCATTGCTGCTTCCTCGATCTCCAATGGAATTGACTTAACAAAACCACAGAACATGAAAACCGACAGTCCCCCTCCAAATCCTAAGTATAAAACGACCATCCCGACCGGATTATTTAAATGCGCCCCATTCGCTAACCGTACCATAGAAAGCATTACCATCTGAAACGGAATAATCATAGAAAAAGTAAACATATAGTAAAGCAACTTTGTCATTTTTGTTTTTACTCTCGTCAGATAATATGCTGTCATAGAAGCAAAAATAGATATTGCTATAATCGAGAAAACTGTAATAAATAATGACCACCCAAATGCTGCAAAAAAATTAGTTTTTTCGATACCATTAATATAATTTGTCAAGCCGCTAAATGTCTCTTCCGTAGGCATTGCAAAAGGGGCATCACTAATATATAACTTTCCCTTAAAGGAATTCAATACTATAAAACAGATTGGGGTCAAAAATATACCTGTCAAAATACATAATACAACCAACAATATAGAATTTACAACTGTTTTTCGTTTTGACATTATTGTTCAACCTCCCTCTTTTTCGTTATCATCAATTGCACTAATGCAATTGCACCAACCAGGATAAAGAAGATGACAGCTTTAGCTTGTCCTACCCCTTCCGTCCCTGTCGAACCATAAATAGTATTGTAAATATCCAATGACATCATTGCTGTCTTTTTACTTGGTGCTCCAGCCGTCAGTGCTAGGTTCTGATCAAACAGCTTAAAGCAATTTGATACACTTACAAATAAGCATATTGTTATAGAAGGCATGACCATTGGAATCTTAATATTAGTCAGCAGCTGCCATGGAGATGCTCCATCAATCCGCGCGGCTTCAATTAAATCACCCGATATATTTTGTAGCCCCGCAATATATATAATCATCAAATATCCAGTTAACTGCCAGTTCATAAGAATGACCAATCCCCAGTAACCATATGTTGCATTTGCCACCAAGGTAGTTTCATATTGAGCTAAAACTGCATTTATCATAGACTGCCATATATATCCGAGAATGATTCCACCGATTAAATTTGGCATAAAGAAAACTGTACGAAATAAATTTGTTCCTTTCACTTTTCTTGTCAAAACAAGAGCAAGCACAAATGCAAAAAAATTGATGCTGATAATAGAAGCCACTGCAAATTTAACCGTAAAATAAAATGCATTAATAAAATCTCTATTAGAAAATATATTAATGTAGTTCTTTATACCTACCCATTCTGGATTTAGCATCGTAGTGAATTTACAAAATGACAAATACAAACCCGATACAAACGGAATCAAAAATGCAAATCCGAATGCAATAAAAGTTGGTAGTACAAAAATCGGGAAATATTTTCTTATTGTTTTTTGCATACACTTTCTCCCATCTTCCAAACAAATCATGATCAATAAATAACATGGGCAGTGGCTAGGCAAAGCCACTGCCCACTATTTATTGTAGCATAACCATTATTGTTTATCTACAATATTTACTCTGTTGCTTCAGCTAATGCTGCTTTTTCAGCTGCCCATCTCTCAACAACCAAGCTCTCTACATCAGCCCACTCCATGCTACCTGCTGCATATTCTAAAAGTGCTGCGCCAAAATCATCTTTAAACTGTTGACTAGGATATGATGTGAAATTCCATGCTACACTTGTGAGTGATTCGTCGCTCATATATCTGATGACTTCTTGTGCTAAAGGATCGGTTGGTTTTTCATCATCTTCAAATGTACTGAATGGTGCAATAAATCCCAAGTCATTTGTAACCGCTGACTTACCTTCATCAGAACTGAACAGCCATTCAACAAACGCTATTGTAGCTGCCTGATCTTCGGGTGCAACTTGACTGTTTACGCAGAAGAAGTTTTCTGTACCTGTACATAATCCCTGGCTTTCTTCCCCTTTTACACCTGTATACATAGGTAAGAATTTAACATCTGTCTCAGCTACAGTATTTCCATCTACACCTGAAATCTGTCCCCAGCCCCAGTTTCCGTTTTGTACCATAGCTACTTTGCCAAGTGCAAATTCTGCCATAGAATCGTCTACAGTAACGCTGCCAAGAAGACCTGGTGCTGTACTAGAATTATTGATATATAAATCAAAAAGATTTTTGAAGTTCTCTGCATAAGTAAATTCTAAACTCTCTGTATCTGTAATCCCTTTATCCTTATACTCATAATATACAGGTACGTTTGATAAATGTGTCTGCCATCTCCAGTCTTCTCCTGGAAGCAATGATGTTGCTGCAAACACCCCTTCAATACCAAGCTCAGCTGCTTTTGACTGCATATCTTCGGCAACTGCCTTTAGTGTATCAAAATTCTTGATGTCGTCCATAGAAGCTGCTTTTGCACCATCTAATGCGAAATATTTATCCATAATTGCATTATTATAAATGATTCCATATCCTTCTACTACATAAGGAATACCATAAACGCCACCGTCTTCACCTGTAACTGCTAGACTTTTATCTAAAAGCCAGCTATAAAGATCTGTATCTTTTAAGTCCAGGCAATAATCTTTCCAAACCTGATATCTTACTGGTCCATTGATCTGGAATAATGTTGGTGCTTCTGCATTTGCCACTTCTGAGGTCAAAACTTGCTCATAAGTTCCACTAGCAGCAGTAACCACTTTTACTGGTACTCCTGTTTCTTCTGTGTATTTAGTTGCAAGGCCCTGCCATACTGCTTCGCTCTCTGGTTTGAAATTCAAATAATAGACTTGTCCAGCTGCCTCAGAATCTACTACCTCTGCTTCTTCAACAGGTGCTGCTTCTTCTGCTTCTGCTGGAGCTGCTTCTTCTACTGGTGCAGCTTCCTCTGTTGCTGAGCTGGCACCACAGCCTGCGAGCAATGTTACAACCATTGCTAAAGACAATAACATACTAATCACTTTCTTTTTCATAATACTTTTCTCTCCTTTTTGTTTTTGTATCTCCTAAATATTATCTGCCATAACGGACCATTATTACTTTTAGATGGTTGATATGACTGAGTTTCCACAGAACGAAGTACTGTGTTTTTCTCCACAACTTCTCTTCTGTCTATTTCCGGCACCGTTATCGGTATCGTTATCGGTAACGTTTCCGGTAATCATATTTATATAATA
>Ga0209373_10000455_pt1 | contig 67262 bp, 60 predicted proteins | sample Higcelweek5metaG_FD_187173 | JGI IMG/M metagenome (GOLD analysis project Ga0209373, IMG submission 187173) | Freshwater pond sediment microbial communities from the University of Edinburgh, under environmental carbon perturbations - High... | ecosystem: Environmental > Aquatic > Freshwater >...
CGAACCATCGCCGGCGGACTGATGTTCCAGGGCGATAACGCGCTCAAAAAAATAAAAGTACTTTCCGGAGGCGAGAAGAGCCGCGTACTCCTCGGAAAAATCCTCGTCTCGCCGTGCAATCTCATCTTCCTTGATGAGCCGACCAATCACCTTGACATGCAGTCCTGTGATTCTCTTATCGACGCGATCGATGATTTTGAGGGATCGATTGTAATGGTTACGCATAACGAAATGCATCTGCGCGCGATCGCGACCAAGCTCGTTGTGTTCGATAATGATAAAATCATCACGTACACGGGATCGTATGACGAATTCCTCCGCGATGTCGGCTGGTCTGACGAAGAGTGCTGATGACGTGTGTCGTGCGCGATCTGAATCGGTGTGCGGAGGATTTATCGCCGGATGATAGATGAAGATTGCGCGGCGTGCGCCGCGCCGCATTGTCCTTCATCCAATTCTTCTGTGTAACCGGATAACTATGTTTCTCATGATACTATCCGACATGCTGACTTTCATAATACTTCCTTTGAAATAATTCTTGCAAATCGGCTGATATGTAACTATATGATCAAATCTGCCTGAAATCGGGCAGGAAGTGAGCGTATGGATCTCAGTGTGTTTAAAAAACATATCTCTGCGTCTTTCAATCTTGATGATGAGCAGGTAGAAAAGCTCTTTGATGAGTTTAACGCGTGCTTCCACGAGACTGCTCCTGAATATGTGCGGCGCCGTCATGGCGAACTCAAGTCAGAGGGACTGAAAAACGAATCAATATATCCGCGCCTTCTCGATGAGATCGCACGGCGTCGGTTTTCGGCGGGGAATCTCACTGAACGACAGATACGAAGAATAATTTACGGTTAAGGAGATCTATATGTGCGGTATTGTAGGATATATAGGAAAGAATGATGCGCTTCCCGTTCTGCTTGAGGGGCTCAAACGTCTTGAGTATCGCGGCTATGACTCGGCGGGAGTTGGCTGTCTTATCCGGGGCAAAATCAAAGTTATAAGGAAAGAAGGGCGTATTGCCGCGCTCGAATCAATTCTTCCTGATAAACTCCAATCCACAATCGGAATCGCCCACACGCGCTGGGCGACACACGGCGGGGTATGCGAAGCGAACGCCCATCCTCAGCTCAGTCAGGGCGGTGAGGTTGCGGTCGTTCATAACGGGATTATTGACAACTATGTGAGTCTCAAAGCGATGCTTCAGTCTCACGGATATGTGTTCACGAGCCAGACCGATACTGAAGTGATTGCCCATCTCGCAGAAAAAAATCTCGGCGAATGCAAGGATCCGTCAGCAGCGGTGAGTAAAACCCTCTCGATGATTGAAGGAACCTACGGGCTTCTTTTTCTTTTCCGCGACTATCCCGATATCGTGATCGGTGCCCGCAACGGAAGCCCTCTCGTGATCGGTGTGGGTGAGGGCGAGATGTTCCTCGCATCCGACGTGAACGCGATTGTGAGCCACACCAAACAGGTGGTGTATCTCGATGATCGTGAAACGGTGATTCTCACTCGTGATTCTTACCGTACCACGAATATAAATGACATCGTGGTCAACAAAACGGTTGAGTGCATTGAATGGGACTATGAGGAAGTGGGTAAGGACGGGTATGAGGACTTCATGCTCAAGGAGATTTTTGAACAGCCCGACGCGATTGAACGTGCGTATGGTGCGGGCGGACGTCTTCTTCCTGACTTTGGAACCGCCAAGCTCGGAGGTCTCAATCTTGAAAAACGCGATTTCTTTGATGTGAAGCGTGTTGAAGTCATCTCGATGGGTACCGCATACTATGCGGGAACAGTCGGCGCTATTCTTTTTGAAATGCTTGCCAGGGTGCCTTCGAAAGCGGAGATTGCGTGCGAGCTTCGTTACCGCAATCCGATTGTCGAGAAAGACACTCTTTACTTCGCGGTGAGCCAGTCGGGAGAGACGACCGATACGATCGCCGCCATGCGCGAAATACAAAACCGCGGCGGGCGGGTACTCGGCGTGGTGAATATGGTCGGCTCGACCATCGCGCGCGAGTCAGACGGGGGAATCTATATTCATGCCGGTCCCGAGATGTCGGTCGCGAGCACCAAGGCATTTACCGGTCAGATCGCGGCGTTTATACTTATCGCGCTGCTCATCGGCCGTATGCGTGACCTTTCGATTTCAGAAGGGAAGGCGCTGGTTCGTGAATTGACCGAGATTCCGGATAAAATGCGGAAAGTGCTTCTTCTCAATGATGAGATCAAGGCTATCGCCGATAAATACAAAGACTCTCATTCGTTTCTCTATCTCGGGCGCGGAATAAATTATCCGGTCGCGATGGAAGGCGCTCTCAAGCTTAAAGAAATAACATATATCAATGCGGAAGGACTATCAGCGGGAAGTATGAAGCACGGCCCGATCGCGCTTGTGAATGAACATACCCCGTCGATTTTCATCGTGGTGAAGGGTGAAACGTACGACAAGATAATCGGAAACATCCAGGAGATCAAGGCGCGTAACGGAAAGGTGATTGTCGTCACCAATTTTGACGATGGCCGTCTCCATGATCTGGCTGACGACGTTATCGTTGTTCCCGAAACGCGTGAGGAATATTCCCCGCTTCTCACGGTGATACCGCTTCAGCTTTTCGCGTATCATGTCGCGCGCGCGCTCGGCCGTAATATCGACCGCCCCCGTAATCTTGCCAAGAGTGTGACCGTGGAATAGGGTCGGTTGTTTCTACATTGACTAATGGGAACTTTGTAATTTTTTCAAAGTTCCCATTATAACGACGGCGGGTTTTCCCCGCCGTTTTTTGTTGTATGACTGACTTGCCTTATAGGATGGATTCTTCAGGTATTCAGCATTATGGATATTCCCGATCCGTAATCGGAGTGATTATATGTATATATACTCCGAAAGTCCTGTGCTAAAGTTCACGAGATATGTTCCACGAGAATCTTGATTCCAATGGCGATAAGGCATATTCCGCCGATTACTTCCGCGCGTTTGCCGATAAGACAACCGACTTTCTTGCCGATGGTTATTCCGATAATTGAAAAAGCCGCGCAAACGAGACCAATGATAATCGCCGCACCGATAATCGGTTTGGCGAGAACGCCGTAGCTCACACCAACCGCAAGCGCATCAATGCTGGTCGCAATCGCGAGAAAAAGCAATGTTCGTCCTCTTGAGGGGTCTTTCGGTTTACACGCGTCCTTATCCGTTTTTAATCCTTCATAGATCATCTTACCGCCGATATATCCGAGAATCGCGAGTGCAATCCAGTGGTCGGCGGTTTTAATATACGGTTCGACAGTCACGCCGAGGAAATATCCGATGATAGGCATGATGAACTGAAAGAATCCGAATGCGAAAGAGAGCCTGAAATAATGACCCGCATCAGGCTTCGGTATAATGATACCAGCGGAAATACATACTGAAAATGCGTCCATGGCGAGACCCGCCGCGATAAGAAGTGTGGTGAGTATGAACATTTAGTCCTCGCTGAAAAAAAGTGAGATGTAGGCGATCAGAGATTCCGTGTATGCGAGTTTGATCTCGGATTCGACAACCCACGTCGCGTCCGGATAGTTTTTGAGTGCCATGCGGAAGAATTCTCTCGCGGTCTGCGCCATATTAAGAGACAGATCCTTGTCGAACGATCCCCTGTTATGCCGTGAATAGAAAATCTCCCTGTGTGCCTGGTGGAGCGCTTCTTCTCCCTGTCGATACACGCGGAAGGCCTCGATATCATATACGTCATCATAGCGGTCAGGAACGTTCAGGCATTCAGCCGCCCTGTAAAAATGGAAAATCATATTTCTGAATACCGTAAGGTGTTCGAGGACTTCTTCATCTTCCGTCGTCGATGAGAGAATTTCGATATCATGGTACGCTTTTTTTAGCATGCGGACAATGTCATTGAACGTAGACTGATTCTGCGGCATAGATCGCCGTGCGATGTTGTACAGGCTGTACTGGAAAAACCGGTACAGTGCTTCTTTTGTATCTTCACGGACAACCCGGAAGGAAGCAATTACCGCCTCCGTCTTGATCTCCTCGGCACGCATTTTATCTTCTTCTTCGCGGCGTTTTCTCAGCTCTTCGTAGATGTGAGATGATTCATCGCGTGCTGGGCGTTTTACTTCCTCTTTTACGGGAGTATCCTGAAAACGCGACGACATGATGTATGTGTACGCGGCATTGATGCGGCTCATCACCTTTGTCGCCCATTCGATATTATCGCGGTTTTTGTCGGGATGATACCGCAGCGCAAGCGCACGATATGAGCGTGCGATATCATCATCACTCGATTTAGGCGACGCGTTCAGAAGTTTATAGCTTTCCTGAATTGAAAGAGCTTCCATTTTATCTCCGAATCGATACCAGATGAACAATGATTTCCTGTTTGTCGAGAATAATTATTGACACATAAACAGGCGTATAGTATATACGTGTTGGGACGGAGGCATACATGTCACGTGATTTGACTGACAAGCAGCAGAAAATTTATGAGTATATCCGGTCAAGAATCCATGATTCTGGAATTCCTCCGACGGTTCGTGAAATAGGTGATAATTTCAATATTACCGTTAAGGGGGCTTACGACCACCTCAAGGCAATTGAGAAAAAAGGGTTTATCCGCTGTGAACAGAATAAATCCCGGTCTATTGAGCTTCTTATGGATGAAGAAGGGCGGGTGCCGCAGACTGTGGCAGTTCCACTTGTGGGGAGTATTGCGGCGGGAGCGCCTATTCTCGCGGAAGAAAATATTACCGACTATTTTGATTTCCCGAAATCCCTGCTTGGTTCAAAAGAATACTTCGCGTTGAAAGTCCGTGGTGACTCAATGATAAACGCGGGAATTCACGATGGGGATATTGCGGTTATTGAAAAAGCCGATACCGCTCGCGATGGGGAGATCATTGCCGCACTTGTCGACGGAGAGGCGACGTTAAAGCGGCTTAAAAGACAGGCGCAATCGATCCATCTTTTACCTGAAAACCCCGCATACAAACCTATTATTGTAAATGATGCCAGGGTGCTTGGTGTTCTGAGCGCGATTTTCCGAAATTATTGAATAGATACGTATATAATAAAAAAGCGGACTCGAAAGAGCCCGCTTTTTTTATAAACAAATCTAATGATCTTATTTGCCGGAGAACGGAGGATACTCGTCAGTAAAGAGTCCCCAGTAGAGGCTCACGCGATTTGCCCAACGGAAAGTTCCGACGTTGAAATCGAAGAGTCCTTTAGGATATGTGCCCGCGAGGAGAACAACCCACCATGCGATTCCGATAAAAATGAGGGTTACCAAGAAACGGAAATAAAGTGCGATTCCATGCGGGATGATGATATATGCCCAACCGAAGAACATACGAAGAAGAACTTTGCCGCGGCTGAGAGACGCGGGATATTCAACGTCATATGATACTGTTTCGCTCTTACCGTCAGTTCCGAAACTCGGAGATTCGTCAGTAAGGTTGTAGAGAGCAGCTGATACACGGAGGCTCCATCTCTGGAGAGCGACCTGATAGTTGAACCAATTTCTGGGGTACTTGCCTGTAAAAAGCACGATCCAGAATGTAATTACACCGAGAATGCTTGCCCATATTGTATGGAAGAAAAGCAGGAAACCATGGGGGATCCCGATGTAGATCCATCCGAAAAATGTTCTGAGAAGCAACTGACCACGTGAGTAAGACGACTTGTGCGCAATCTCAAGTTTCATACGAACACTCCTATGTATTATTTTGACATCAACAAAGTTTGATTGTTATTACGATGCCATTTTCTGAATTATAGACGATGCTTTTCATAATGTCAATACCTTTGATCCGCATAATCCCCGTGATAGTCAATTTTTTCTGCTATATCTTGAAGAAAAAGGTTCATAGACGGTTTAAGCGATATATCATAGTGTCATCTTTTATGAATATGTAGGGTGATAAACGAATTTGAATTCAGTATACTTTCATAAAACACAATTTGATTTATGACGTTTAGAGCATTTCACGAATTAAATAATGCATTTAGTTGGAGCTGTGTAGAAATATCTTTACATTTTATTGGGAAATGAAAGATATTTCGTGGCACAATTCCAACAGAGCATTTTACAGTGTGCCTTGTATTATACATTAGAATCTATTCTAAAATGCTTATATCATATCGTGAAATGCTATAGTATTCCGCCCGGTTGTGTTCATACAAAGGACGCTTATTTGTATACTTGTTTTAACAGTAATGATGTAACTGACGAATATGGGCGGATACTGATACGATGCAGGTAGCTACAGTCTTGTGTTCTGACTGGAGGACGTGTTTTGATCCGGTGTGTATTCGGATAACGCGTTGTTTTAAGTTTGATATCGGACTATCCTGAAGCAACTTGACTTTCAGTTCGGCATTCATCACTGGATTATCCTTCTTTTTGGAGGTGAAAGGTGAGGTACACGAGTAAAATACGCTGACATGTGATGATTTGTGTTTTATTGAGGATTAATCATCAGATGGCAATACACAATTTGTTATGGGAACTTGAATGATAATTGCTGATCGTCCTGATGTTGTTTTAACATTAAGTTCATAAAACCGCATCCTGATCCTGTTAACGATGGTATTGAACTGGTGTATCTCTGGTTTTTGCCCTGGGAAAATGCATGAGACATAGTAGTTCCCTCGTGGTGGAAGCGAAGATTTCAGTGCTGGTGACTGTTCCTCTGATTAATTTCTTGACAAGCTCGTTTATTCTGATATAACAAAGAAGGGAGAAACGTTGTCTTTCCGGTTTCGCTTTTTTGCTTAATATTTGCATATGAGCTGCCGACAAGATAGCGAGGGGATTATTTGTTCTCATTCTCTCGTGCCCGGCAAAGGGCGATCTGTGCATGGGTAAAACTTACTGAAAGGAGTTCATGGCAATGAAAAGGGAGGTCAAAATACTGTTACCTGTCCTCATCGGGTTCATGGTCATTCTCGCTGGGGATATGTATATAGGTGCGCAGGATGCGCCAAAAAAAGAGGATACCCCTAAGCAGGATCAACCTGCCGCTCAGGATTCAAAAAAGGCAACAACCGGTCTCGTTGAAGACTGGCTCAATGACTTTGAAGACTGTGAAGACTGGCGAGCTATCGCAACAAGCCCTCTCGGCGACACCAAGATCCGTAAAATCAACGGAAAGCCGATACAGGTTCAGGAAAACGGGGATGGTAAACCATATGACATCAATCTGAATGATGACAATGGTATTACCCATAAGAATGATTTTGTCATTGGTGTGAAAACCTATTATGTCGATCGCGGTCAGGATCGCGTTGAGGTGTTCCCTCCGAATGAATATATCATCCGTGGCAAAGCCAAGGAAATCAAAGTATGGGCTCTGGGACGTAAATTCCGTCATACCCTGTATGTGAAACTTCGTGATTACCGTGGAAATATCCATAAACTTAAGATGGGTAGACTTGATTTCTGGGGCTGGAAAGAGCTTACGGTTATCGTTCCCGGTTGGCTTCCTCAGTCACCGCAGTATGCGATGCTCGATAAGAATCTCCATTTTGTGTCGTTCTTTATCGAAAGCGATATGTATGAGGTTCCCGGTACATTCTATACCTATCTTGATAATCTCAGGGTCATCACCGATCTGTCTGAATTCACGGGTGATCCGGCTATCAAGGATAACTGGTAAAATTCCGATATCGAATTGCAAGGAAGTGGAGGCGATTGTATGAAGAAGTTGTTTTGGGTGTCTCATCCGCTCTTCGCGGTGGCGATAATCGGTATCGTCCTCGTGTGTGCGTCTGCGGTATCCGCGAAAATAATAACGAATGTTCCGCCTGACATCAGCGCTGATGATATAAAGGCTGTTGTTGTCGAGGATTTTGAATCTGATATATCAACTTGGAAAGTGGAGACGACTCCCAAAAAGTTCAATACATCAGATGCGAGTAAAAAGAAGAAAGATCCGGTAATAGCGGTTGAGCTTAAAGCTATTAAGGGCGCACCGTCGGATCTCAAACCTGAAAAATGGTCTTCTGACAATAAAGGAATAAAGAAGGATCAGTGCCTTGGATTGCACTTCCAATTCCAGTATCCCGGATACAACAATGTTGCGATTATTCCTCCTCAGCCGATTCAGTTTCCCGGCCGAGTGAGGGGAATGTCCATATGGGTTCATGGTCGTGGAAAAGAGTATTCTCTTGAAGCGATTGTACGGGACTATCAGGGGAATTCGCACATTATAAAATTCGGTTCGCTGAATTATGTGGGATGGAAGCCCTTGAAAGCATTCGTTCCCGCATTTATTCCTCAATCAACTGATTCGTATCCTCAGACAAAGACACTGAGACTTGAACGTTTTATCGTTCGTTCCAGTCCTAATGAGGGAACGGAGGAAGTATTTCTGTTTTTTGACCAGATGAAAGTTCTTACTGAAAGCTTCGAAGTGAACTTTGATGGTCAGGAGCTGGACAAAGCCTTCAAATCTGATTCCGGTGATAAGCCGAAAGATGATAAACAGGAAGGAGAAAAGAAGCCGCAGTAAATATCGGGCTCTTCAATAACTGACAATGTGAAGTACCCATCGGAAATCCGGTGGGTACTCTTTTTCCGGATATCCGGTAAATTTTTGATAGATTACCGGCTTGGAATACATAACCCCGCACAGCGCGTTTGCGCAGCGTCCCTTGATTATGGACTTGGATTGCGGGGTTATTTTTTTTTAGGGATATTTCAGAATAGATTAATGCTCAGGCGGGCAGGTTGTCCCCTATTGATGATGTGTAAGTGAAGATATGGTGGAAAAGATCAGAGCAGTTTGCGAAATAATTAAATAGTAGGAGCTGTGCGGAAATATCTTACGAATTAAAATAACAGAACCATTTTGTGGACAATTGTAAGATATTTCGTGGCACAGATTCAACAGGGCATTTTACGGTGTGACTGATACTAAAAACATTAGTCCAATCTAAAATGCCTAGATACTTTTGCAAGCTGCCCTAGCGTAATGCTAAGAGGTGGTACGATGGACAAAGAAAAATTGTATGATAAAATTGAATCGCTCTTCAAAGAAGAAACGTGGGGGCGTATTGATCCAAAGGATATCGGGATTTCAAAGCTCAAAATCCTTGAGGATCTTCTCAATAACATAGAAAGTGAGGGGCTGTCTGCGGATGTCGCGCAGTCGTGTCGTGATCATATAAAAGAATTTCCCCAGTCAATTACCGCAAGATATCTTCTCGGGATAATCGCATATCAGGGTAATATCACTGATGATAAAGTGTATCTCAAGAGCCTGATCGATCTTTTTCATGGAAGCCATAAATGGGCGGTTGTGGAACACGTCTCTCAGAAGATTCTTGAATACGGAGAAAACCGTTTTGCGTTGAAGTCTCTCGCGACATCACTGGAGCGCCTTTCCAGAAGCCGTGAAGCTATCCCGGTATGGGAAGAACTTCTCAAGATCGACCGTTTCGATTCTGAAGTCGCCAAGAAATTGTCCTATGCGATAATAGATGAGGATCCTGAGAAAAGCACATACTATATGAAGCTTTCTCTCGAGGCTTTTATCAAGAACCGTGAGTTTGATGAGCTATCCTCAATGTGGAGTAAGCTTATTCTTAATGCATGGGAAGATATTCCGTTTTTTGAACGTATTGAACGCATGCTTGTGGATGCGAAGCGTAAGGATCTTGCGGTTGATATGCTCAAGAATCTTTTTCGCAAGTATCGTGAGGTTGACCTCATTCAGGCGATTGAAGTGCTTAAGAAAATACTTGAATACGCACCTGATGAACTTCACTCTAGGACGGATCTTGTGCGTTTGTACCGCGAGCGTTATGCCGAACATACTCAGCTCGAACAGTTCATCTCTATTTCGCGACTTGATAATTCACGAAGTCCTGTAATTCCTGCGATTAAAGCTTTTGAGAATTTCATTATATTCGATATTGGAAATTATGTTGAGCACCGTTCATGGGGAATGGGAAAAATCACAGCAATGGACAATGAGAATGTCGGTATTGATTTCCCCGGAAAAGAAGGTCATTCAATGACTATTCAGATGGCTCTAAGCTCGCTTACTCCGATAGCGAAAGATCATATCCGTGCGCGCCAGATGGATGATCAGGAGGGTATGAAGAAACTTTTCGCTGAAAATATCACCGAATTTTTCAAGATACTTCTGCATTCATATAACGGGAAAATTCTTTCCGCTCAAGTGAAAAAGGAAATTATACCTTTATATCTTGATCAGGGTGCATGGTCCAAGTGGTGGACAAAAGCAAAAGCGGAATTGCGCAAAGATCCGATGTTCGGTTTTGACGAGCCGAAGACAGGAGATATGTTTTTGCGTGAGAAACCTGTTACGTATCTTGAAGAGCTTGTGGACAGATTCCGCAGAGGATCTTCGTTCAGCGATAAACTTGATACCGCGATTGAATTCGCGAATAACATACCTACGGATGAAGGGAAATCGGCCGCTCCGGATATCGTTGCGTATTTCCGAGAGGCGACGGCTCTTGGGTCAAAGACAAAGCTTGTTCTTTCATATTTTGTTCTAAAAAGTCTCTCGAAATATGATGGGGACAAATCGATTAATCTTGATTCTGTATTCAAGGAACTGTCAGAATTCATCAAAAAGAGCAGTGATCTGCCGTTGATTTCCATGAAGATCACGGATTATGATAACAAGAAGGAATTCGTAAGCCTGATTTCATCGCTGCGAAGCGACTGGAATGGTGTCCTTACTGAAATTCTTTTTGAGACTCCGATACGCATTCATCGTTATGTGCTCAATCTGCTTATCAGAGCTCATGCATATAAGGAAATAAACTCTTTCATCGAGAAGGTGATTGCCGGTGCCAAGCAGTCTCCTGAGGTGACCATATGGGTTTCGAAGAATATTTTCACTGATGAATGGGGATATGAGTGGCTTGATTACTCGAAGGAAAGATTGACTCTTTCTTTATTCCGGCTTATCCATGATATAAAAAGAATTGAAACGAAGGGTACACGGCTGAAAAACGCCGCGTTGGAATTCCTTACAGAGAATGATTTCGAAATATTTACCACGATTATCGCTTCGTGCGGTAAAGTAATCGCCGGTCGTGTATACGTCCTGGTGCGAGGATCTGAGCTTTTCACAGATGGACAGCTTGATCGGATGCTGCAGATCATCAAGAAGCAATACTCTGATTTTACAATTGAGGAATCCGCAAAAGGTATTGTGGAGCTTGATTATGAGGAAGAGATTATTGTTACAAAAGCCGGATTTGACAGAAAGAACGCTGAATATATCGCCATGGTTAACGGTGAAATGGCACGTCTTCAGAAGGATCTTTCCGCAACATCTGATGTATCAACCGATCTGAGAGAAAACGTTGATTACAACGCGTTAATGGAAAAACAGGCGATTCTTAAACAATCGATTACACGTCTTGATGCTGATCTGAAAAAGGCCAAAGTGCTTGATCCAACGTCAGTTGATACGTCTGTTGTTTCGGTGGGAACGAAGATCCGTCTTGAAAGCGAGTCAGGAGATTCGCTTGAATATCTGATTCTCGGTCCGTGGGATGCTGATTATGAAAATGGAATCCTGTCATATCGATCACCGCTTGCCCGTTCACTTATGAAAAAGAAGATAGGTGATCCGGTGAAAGTTCAGGATGCGACTGCGGATTATAAAATAGTATCCATAGAAAAAGGAGTCTAAGGGCGGGGTTGCCGCCCCTTCTTTTCCTTGACAAAAGGATGTGTTTTTAAAAATGTCTATATAAAGCCGCGGTGGTGAAACTGGCATACACGCTAGATTCAGGTTCTAGTGGGCGCAAGCCTGTAAGGGTTCAAATCCCTTTCGCGGCAGATGGTAGGGGAAACCCTGCCATTTTTTTATCTTGAAGGTAAATTCCACAAACTAAAGCAGTGTGCGATTTAATCAGCGCGTTGGGTGTGTATCAGAATAGCTTACAATTTCATAGAAACGGAACCGTTTGAGTATTTGTAAGATATCCCGCAGCTCAGATCTAACAGATTATTATCCGGTGTGACGAGTACAATTCCATCCTATCCTTCCGCATAATGAAATGCGAACTTATTCAATCCCCCATAAATATATTGTGTTTTTCGTATTCGCGGTTATAATTCCCTGTACAGAAGATACGGGAGGCGGATGTGGAGCACGAGTTGATTGCCGTAGCAGTAGATGACGAACCTGTCATTCTTACCGTTCTTGAGGAAATCGCCCGAGAAGCTAATATCAAGGTAATCGGATTTCAAAGTCCGGAAGAAGCGTTGCCTTTTATTCTCGGTAATGAGATTGATATGGTATTCACCGATTACCGTATGAGTTCAATGGACGGAATTGATTTTATCCGTGAGCTTCGTAAAATATCATCAGATATTCCGATTGTCATGGTGACGGTATATGATGATTACAGCACAATGGTTGAGGCGATTGAGGCGGGGGCGACGGAATTTGTGCCGAAGCCGATCAATGCGGTTGAGTTCCTCGCACGGGTACGCAATCTTGCTGCCCTGCGGTTATCGCAGTTGATGCTGAAAGAAAAAATGGAATATGCCAAAAGGGAGATATCATCAGAACTTGATACGGTGAAGGAGAGGGAAGAGGAAGCAATAATTCTCCTTGGTCACGCACTTCTGTATCAACAGACCGGTGATGACGCTCATGACATTCGTGTTGCCCGCTATGCCCGTCTGATTGCGCGTTCGTCCGGTGTTGATCGGGAAACCCAGGAGAGGGTTCACTATTCCGCTCTTTTTCACGATATCGGGGAGAGGGGCGTATCTCATGATCTTCTTCTTCGTGAGGGGATTCTTTCCGATGAAGAGATGAATTGTGTCAAGGAGCATGCGCTTATAGGCTCGAGAATTCTTGATGAAGCACGAAATCCGTTTTTGCGGGAAGGCGGTCTTGTCGCGCTCACTCACCACGAGAGGTATGACGGTTCGGGATATCCCCGTGGACTCAAAGGGGAGGAGATTCCATTTTCCGGCAGAGTTGTCGCTTTGGCGGATGTGTTTGATTCTCTTACATCAAAGAAGACGTATAGAACCGCATGGGACTTCAATAAAGCGGTAGAGTTTATAAAAGAAAAAAGCGGATCATTCTTTGATCCTCGTCTGGTTGATTCATTTATAAGATCTATAGAAGATGTCAGGGATATATACCGCTTCCGTACCCGATAATGCCTCAATGCCCCGGTTTTTTTAATTGACAACCCCCCATTTCGTATATTCCCATTCATCAGAATTTTAATGAATAGAGTTTGTGCGGCACGGGCCGCGATGTGTTCGGTCCGGTCGGAAAATTCTTCCTATGGTGTAATATTATGAACGTTGCATGGATTCCAAACAGCATTACGATGGGTAATCTCCTTTTCGGTTTTATATCGGTGATTTGCGCTTCACAAGGGTATTATCAATGGGCGGGTTTCGCGATTCTGTTTGCGGCTCTTCTTGACGGACTTGACGGGCAGGTTGCGCGGATGTTGAAAGTTTCCAGCCCATTGGGTGCCGAACTTGATTCTCTAGCGGATTGTGTCACATTCGGGGTCGCCCCAGGATATCTCGCATTTGCCGCGTTTCTCCCTGAAATGACAATTACCCTGTCTGGACGCGGAATCGGGATGCAGATGTTTGTCGCAGCGGTATATCCAATATGTGCGGCGTATCGGCTTGCGCGTTTCAATGTGGATCATTCCACGCATTCTTTTTCCGGTCTGCCTTCCCCGATTGCGGGAATTTTCATGGCACTAGTTCCAATAGCGTTTAACGATCCGACTACAATATCAAGTCATCCGTTTATATTTGTACCGGTATATGTGTTCCTTGGTCTGCTGATGGTGTCGACTGTCCGTTTTTCAAAACCTCAGTCATATATTCTGAGCAATCTTCACGGCATAAAGCTTGTCGTTCTTGCCGTTATTATTATCGCGGTAGGTATCATTTTTCATAAATATATCCTGCTTATTTCCATCGGTCTTCTCGGTTTATATATTGTATCAGGACTCATCAGTTTTGTGATTCAGTTCATTCAGGACCACAAGTATTGATTATTATCTGTGAGAAAGCTTAGTATAAAAATCTTCCAACGGTATGCCGGATCAGCTAATTTTCTGATCCGGTTTGAAAAAATGTCTTTCTGCATAATATGCGCACTTCTCCTCCTCCATGAGATGGACGCGGTGTTCTGGAATGAGTGGCGTCTGTTCGGATTGTCTTCTGATTATCCCGGTCGTTTTATTTTTATTACAGTGCATTTCCCATTGATAGTATTTTTATTTTATATAATTACTTGCCTCGAGAAGAGATGGGCATACATTACAGGGCGTTTCCTTGCATTGTTTCTTATTGTTCATTTATTTCTTCATGTCAGAGTTTTTCGTGACGGATACTTCGCAGATCCGTTTTCATTCGGTGTGATAAGTATAATGGTTCCCTTTTCGATCGTATATATTGTAGTATCGATTCTTCGCGTGAGAAGGGTTTCGGGATAATTTTGATTGTAGGTGGTTTCAGGATGGCAGTTTCAAAAGCAATACGGGATTCAATTTCAACCGGATCTTGGATCAGAAAAATGTTTGAAGAAGGACTTGTTCTTAAAAAGGAATTCGGCGCCGAGAACGTATATGATTTCAGTATTGGTAATCCCGATATTGAACCTCCCGCGAAATTTCATGAAGTGTTTGAGCGTCTTGCGCGTGAAGATAAGAAAGGATCTCATGGATATATGCCAAACGCGGGATTCCCGGATGTCAGAGCCGCGATCGCGAAAAGGATTTCCCGTGAACAGGGCGTGGATGTGAATCCGGATGCGATTGTGATGACCGTCGGCGCTGCAGGCGGGCTGAATATCGCTCTTAAATGCCTGCTTAATCCGGGAGATGAGGTGATTGTGTCCTCGCCGTATTTTGTGGAATATGGAAGTTATGCGGCAAATCATGGGGGCAAGGTTGTGCCTGTTAAATCTTTGCCGGATTTTTCCCTTGATATCGACGCGATAGCGAAGGCGCTCAGTCCACGCACGGCGGCTATGATTATAAATTCACCGAATAATCCGACAGGGAGAATATATTCAGAAAAAGATCTTGCGCGTCTCGGAGAATGTTTCCGCGCACACTCGCAGAAAACCGGAAGAACGGTGTATTTGATATCGGATGAACCGTATCGGGAGATTGTGTACGGGGGTAAAACTGTTCCTTCAATGATGAAGGTGTATGACAATACTATTGTCGTAACCTCGTATTCAAAGAGTTTGTCTCTTCCCGGAGAACGTATAGGATATGTGGCGATTCATCCTCACTGTGATGACCATGATTTTGTCGCGGCCGGTCTCGTGATGTGTAATCGTGTGCTCGGTTATGTGAACGCACCGGCTCTCATGCAAAGAATCGTCGCTGAACTTACGGATGTCACAGTCGATGTCTCGATATATGAGAAACGCCGTGATATTTTCGCCGCGGGTCTCAGGGCGGCTGGGTTGTCGTTCGCTGAGCCTGAGGGCGCGTTTTATATTTTCTGCAAAGCTCCGATAGAAGATGATGTCCGTTTTGTTAACTATCTGAAAGAATATAGAATACTTGCGGTGCCGGGAAGCGGTTTCGGCGGCCCCGGTTATTTCCGTCTGGCATACTGTGTGGAAGACAGTGTTATTGAACGATCCATTCCTGTATTTGCCGAGGCAATGAATAAATTCAAGGGATGATGTTTTTTAAATGTCTGAGAAGAGAGAAAAAACCCGCCATTCGGCGGGTTTCGTATTTTACAACATGTCCTTTGCCTGTTTCAGAAACTCCGGTATGTGTGAATAAAGTGATTCCAGTTCGGAACCGGAATAGCCGATCAGTTTCACCGCGTCTTCATCCAGCTCATGGTAAAGTCCGTCATTCCCGATACCTATCCCCGCCATGATGCATATTGAGTTTGCGATATGGACGATTGATACCGCTTCACGATACTGCTGAGGAGCGCTCATGGGCTGGTGATGATAGCGGACAATGGCGCGGAGTACTTCCGGGAATTGCCATTTTTCAAGCACCTTCTCTCCGATTTCCTGATGATCGAATCCCATTATCTCGTGCTCCGCTATGGAGAAAGAAACCTGTTTCTCCTGTGCGAGAGCGAGAATGTCTTTGAAAGTATTTGCGACAAAAAGGGCGAGAACCGTTTTCCCTACATCATGCAGAATTCCGCCTGTGAATATCGTATCCGCAATTGAACGTTTTTTCTTGTCGAGTGCCATTTTTTTTGCGACAATCGCGACAATCAGATTATGTTTCCAGAGATCACCCTTATCGAGATCATATCCTACGATAGGTTTGTTGAGCACCTGTTTTGCGGTGGAAATAACAACGATATCTTTTACTTCTTTTATTCCGAGAGTCACTATCGCGCGGTCAACTGATGTTATTTCTTTTCCCTTGCTGTAATATGCGGAATTACTGATACGGAGGATATCAGCGGTGATTGCCTGATCTCTTGATATTTCGTCAGCCACCTTTTTGAAATCAACTTCCGGATCATTCACCATGTTGATAATTTTGGTGACGACAATCGGCAGTGAAGGGAGTTGGTCAAGACTCGCGATTATCTGCTCAATTCGTTTTTTTATATGCTCATGCATCGGTATATCCCCGTTCGATTCTCTTGGTTAAATTTTATACAGAATTCGTTCATTCTGACCGGCTTTCACCTTGAGGTGGCCGTCATCGAGAAAGAAGTCTATAACGCGCCCCGAATTGCCGCCTATATCTTCAGCAAGAAGTTGAATTCCTTTTGCGGAAAGAGCCTTTTTAGTGGCTTCGACGTTACGGTCTCCGATCTGTCCGAGGGTATTCGCTTGTGAAAATTTGAACATTGAGGCGCCGCCGGCTATTTTGGCTGACATGAATTCTTTCCGGCATCCCTGCTTGAGCAAAAGATCAATAAGCATGGGGACTGCGGTGTCAGCGTATTTCTCAATATTCCCGTCCGTGGACGTCGCTTCCGGAAGAAGGACGTGCGCAAGACCGCCGATTTTCTTCTGACGATCATAAATACATATTCCGACGCAGCTTCCGAGTATGGTTCTCAGCACCTGGGTGCTTGTTCCCATTTTAACCTGAGCCACGCCTACATTGACTAACTGGATGCTCATGTAATCGCTCTTCCTATGGTTTTCCGAAAAGTGCTTTACCTAACGGCGTATACACTATATGTTGATAAAAACTAAAAGTCAAGAAAAATGAATAAATGAAGCGGATAACATCAAAAATAGAAGAAAATACAGATCCGATCGATGCACTCGTGTCCGGGATTGATGTGTCCTCATGTGAAAATACGTGCGGATCAATATTCATAAATGAAGTCAAGAACGAGATTCTCGACTTGAACCGTGCGATCAGCATACCAAGAATTCCGGTAAGCCGCATCTGTTATAGTACAATAGCTCCGTCAGTGGGAGAGTTGTGCTCAATTATACCTGAATATCTTGCGGGTCATGCTCTTCTTTCGCAGCAGAAACCTCCGTCGGAATCGCATTTTCTTCATTTTGTTAAATTGATAAAAGGCGTTAAGCGTGATTTTATCCATATCCTCAAACTTGATTTCCGGTTTACTTCCGAAATGGGGACAAATTATCATGACGGAACCGCAGATTTCTATCCTTCCTATAAAGTTGACAAGATGCCATATCGGTCATTTCTCGTTCCGGTGGAATCGGTAGAATCATCAAATGGAAGAGTCTCTGATTTTAACGCGCCGCATATCCTGAAAAAAGAGGATGTGGAGGGCGATTTCCATTTTATGACTCATGCTATTTTCGATGAGTTTGATCCGACTGAGCTCAATGATAAAATAGCTGATTTTGCGAATCGTGATATTTTCCCCTTCTCTTTGAGAATGTATCAAATTGTCGCGTATGGATATTTTTCAGTATGCATGTCCATTCCTCATCCGACTGCGGATCAAATCACTGAAGCGGTTAAGGTGTTTGAGCCGATCGCGGAAAAGATAGTGTCCTCTTTCGGAGATGTTAACGGGCGGATCGCGGCTGCTGAATCATATTCGGATGCGCTTGTAATGTCTGACAATATACTGTCGTATACGGAACAGTTTAACGCAGTCGCAAAGAATTATTTCTCGAGGTATTCACTTTTTCAGGATGATGAACTTGCGTTGAAAAGATGGAGAAGATTAGATGTCGCTCGGTAAACTATTTCCGATACTCCTGATAACATGTGTGCTTGTAACGTGTTCACGAGAGTTCGCCATTGATGAAATACAATTGGGGTCTTCTATCGGCGGGAAAGGGCATATCTCGGAGGACAGTCTTGAATTCCGGTTCAGATATTCAGGTAAAAACTCATTTCGTGATTTATGTAACTACATATATTTTGAGGGAGATACCGTCTGCTTCAGCGCTGATTTCTCGGACGATATTGACGGGGAGATCAATGCGGTGTTCATAAATCCGTCTAACGGGGTATCGTATCCGGCTGAGCGTGTTGAAAAAATTAGATCTCGAATATACGGTTTTTCACTTGTAGGAAGTCTTCTCGAGAGTTTCAATCGGATAAAGCTTGATGATCCGGTACCTTCGGGTAACGTCATAAAAATCCCTTTTATTCTTCGTGTTGAAGGAGTCTCGAGGGGGAGGAAAGTGAAGGGAGAAACGAAAGGCGAGTGTGTTGTGCGTTTTTAATGCGGGTTTTATTCTGATGGTACGCGCATTAATCTATGAAAATCAATTCAGATGCGTTGATCTATCGTGATTTCAGGGATACAAAAAATCCGGATCAATGAGTTTACATAAGACTTTGATTTAAAAATGTCGATAGTATGAATGGTGGATATTGTTCAGAATGCGTTGTTGATGCGAATAATCTGTAGAGATATGAGGGGTTCCGATGAAAGATGGAATGAATGTGCGTTTCTGGGGTGTTCGCGGTTCGATCTGCGCTCCCGGAAAAAAGTTTTCAAAGATGGGCGGAAATACCTCGTGTGTGGAAATCAGGTGCGGGAAGACCATCATTATTATTGATGCGGGTACAGGAATACGGCTTTTCGGTGATGACCTTCTTCAGAATACCACTGAACCGCAGGATGTTCATATCCTTATATCTCATACTCATTGGGATCATATACAGGGATTCCCGTTTTTTGAATTGTCATACCGAAAAGGGCATAACATCACTTTATACGGCGGACACAGCGTTTCAACGCTTGAGCGCCTTATCATGGGCCAGATGGACAGAGAATATGTTCCGGTCACACTGCCTGAGCTTTCCGCTAATGTTAAGTTCGTACATCTCAAGAAAACACCGTTTATGATCAATGATGTGTCGATTGATTTCACGCATCTTCTTCATCCGGGACTTGCGCTTGGATACCGCATTGAATACAAGGGACGGAGCTTTGCGTATGTTGCCGACAACGAAGTCATTGCGGACCCTTCGATGGAGCATTTTAACTGGCGTAATCTTGGAAGCCTCATTCATGACGCTGATCTTGTCGCGGCGGATTGCCAGTTTACCGCGGAAGAATATCTGAAGAAAGTGGGGTGGGGACATTCGTCGATTGATAACGTCGTTGAGCTATGCAATGAGTATAAAGTGAAAAAGCTTCTCGCATTCCATCATGATCCGCACCATGACGACGCGTTCGTCGTGTCAATGGTTAAGAAGGCACGCAAACACGCCGTAAAACCTCTTGAACTGGTTCCTGCCAGGGAAGGGGATCAATACTTCCTCGACGCGCGTTAAAGGAAAGGCCACTGCACCCGCATTGCGGTAAATGCCATGGCCTTTTTTTATTATTTCTGTTTCTGTTTGATCTTCGCGATTGTCCCCGCAACGAAATCTTTGTCGAGAAGTTCGACGAGATTCGAAGCGGAAGCTGATTTCGCCTTCATTGAAAAACGCGATGTTGAAATGTAAATTCCCGTTTTGCACTTTTCAATTTTCATAAGCTCGACGAAGCGTTCAATCGAGTTTTCCGGTACTTCACGTGTTGTCCGGTCAAAAAATATAAGAAGCGGCGGATCATTGATCCTTTTAATGTTATACGCTTTGAACACCAGCTGATTCGGATTGAGTGTCTTTTTTGTAATTACATTGAAATTGAGCCGCGCGATAATTTCCGCGATAAGAGGCTGGAGCGAATCTAGTGACGAGGTGAATATTCCCTTCATCGCTTCGTCGCCCATGATCGCTTTATAGTCAGCGAGTTTTAATTGCGTATTCCGGTAATTCGGATGCTCCGATTCGATCTTTTCCCAGTGGTGAACCGCTTCCTTAATGAGGTTTTCCATCTCGTAGCACTCGGCGAGAAGATAGCGGTATGAGATCGAGTCGTCTTCCCTGACCCGGATATTGGACATTCCCGATTCGAGAATTTCTATCGCTTGCGCGTATTCCTCTTTTTCAAAGTAAATCTCTCCTATGCGGAGCGTTGCGGTCAGCGCGTAATTGGGATCACGGCGCGCCAGACCGAAGACTTTGATCGCGCTCTCGTTATCCTTCTTTGAACGGTAGATGAGTCCGAGATGGTAGTACGCTTCCGCCGGAGGAACGGGAGAGAGATCGACCGCTTTGAGAAGGTATTCCTCCGCTTTGCCGTACTCCGACAAATGGAAACACGACACTCCGAGAGGAAGGAACACATCATTCAGCTTAGGGTCACCGGCGAGAGCGCGTATAAGCATGTCCCTCGTTTCACGGTATTTCTTGATCTTGTAGTAATGAAGTCCCAGCTCATGGTTCGCGGTGGTGTCGGACGGGGCAATATTGAGGATGAGCTTGTATTCCTCGATTTCTTTGTGGAATAATTGCTGACGGCTGTATAAATCCGCCAGAAGATAATGTATGTCGAGCTCGGAAACGTATTTCTGGAAATTACCCATTTTGAGAAGACTGTTCGCTTCGGAAATGGCGAGTATGTACTGGCGTTGGCGCCGGAGTATTTTTGACTTAAGATATATCGCGGGGACATAGCTCTTTTTCTTCTCCAGCACGCTCTGCACAATGTCCATCGCCTGGCCCACGTTATCTTCTTCAAAGAGAAGTTCGGCTTTGCGGATGCGCGCGGGGATACGGAGTGTTTTCACGATATTGATGACAAATACCATGAGTACGATTCCGAGGAAGAATTCGATAAGAGTGACTAAGTACGACATACCGCTCCGTTTCTATATCTGTTATGGACGGTATGAAATCAGCGGATTTCACCGCCGTCAAGAATAATACTGCCGGCCGGAATGTATGGGTCCAATACACGTGGGCGGTTACAATTCTAAAAAATGACCGGATATGCGGAGGAATCAGCGTGCTTTTGCCCGGTATGTTACAGGCTGGTAATATCGTATTGAAGTGAGCTGATATGCGTGAATCCGGAGAGAGTATCCGGAGTAAAATCCTTTACAACTTATCTCTCTCTTTTATGACTGACGTACACGGAGGCGCCATGAAAGAAGTCGGTATTATTCTCGGAAGCGATTCGGATCTGCCGGAGCTTTCATCATGCTTTTCCACTCTCGATAAATTCGGGGTATCTTTTGAAATCGCGGTGTCGTCAGCGCACCGGACTCCTGAAGAGACGAAAGAGTGGGTAACCGGCGCGAGGGCGAAGGGCATTCGCGTAATTATAGCGGCTGCCGGCGGAGCGGCACACCTTCCCGGTGTGGTGGCCTCCCATACCACGCTTCCCGTGATCGGAGTCCCGATGAGCACGCCCCTTTCCGGCGGACTCGATTCTCTTCTATCAATTGTGCAGATGCCTTCAGGAATTCCCGTCGCGACGATGGCGGCCGGTAAGTCCGGCGGAGCCAATGCGGCGCTTTTTGCCGTATCAATACTTGCTCTTTTGAACGAAGAGTACGCCGTGAAACTTGCGGAGTACCGTAAGGAGATGGCGGACGGTGTCCGTGCAAAGAACGCGCGGCTTCAGACCATGGGTTACAAAGATTATATCGCGGCGATGAAGAAAAGCTGATGCAGGGGGCGGTAACGCCCCTTTTATCCATACGTGTATTTCGTTATATTTTTTACATGTCAGGCTCAAAGGAGATTTCAATGAAAGTCCTTATTCTGGATTTCGGTTCACAGTATACGCAGCTTATCGCCCGCCGCATCCGCGAGCTTGAGGTATATGCGGAGATCGTTCCGTATTTTCATCCGATTGAGGAGATCAGAAAGGAGAATCCTTCCGCGATAATTCTTTCCGGCGGGCCTTCGTCACTGTACGACAAAGGGGCTCCGGTGTGCTCACCCGAAGTGTTCAATCTCGGAGTGCCGGTCCTCGGTATCTGCTACGGCCTTTACCTCGTGGTTGAAGCGTTCGGCGGCAAAGCCGAGGGGTCAACGCATAAGGAGTACGGACGCGCCGTGATAAATATCAAGGCTGAGTCGCCGCTCTTCGCGGGTCTCGGGCCGAACGAAACCGTGTGGATGAGTCACGGCGACCGCGTAACGAAAATCCCTGATGGATTTGAAATCGTCGCGTCATCCGAAAACGCCGCTCTTGCCGCCGTGCAGAATGTCGAGAAGCGCGTTTACGGCATTCAGTTCCATCCAGAGGTGTTTCATTCCGAACACGGCAAGGAAGTGCTTTCAAATTTCATTTTCAATATATGCAAACTGCAGAAGAACTGGAATATGAAATCGTTTGTTGATCACGCGGTCGAATCAATCCGCAAAGAGGTCGGTAACGGCACGGTGCTTCTCGGTCTTTCGGGAGGAGTCGATTCAACAGTGACCGCCGTGCTGCTCCAGAAAGCGATCGGCGAGCGGCTGTACTGCGTATTTGTCGACAACGGCGTGCTGCGTAAAAACGAGGCGGAGCAGGTTGTTGAACGTTATACGCGTGAAATGAAACTCAATCTGATTCATGTGGACGCGGCTGATCTTTTCCTCAAAAAGCTCAAAGGTGTCACCGATCCCGAAAAGAAGCGCCGCATAATCGGACGTGAATTTATTAAAGTATTCATGAAAGAAGCGAAGAAGATCGGACGTTTCGATTTTCTCGCGCAGGGAACGCTCTATCCCGACGTGATCGAATCGGTATCCATCAAGGGCCCATCTGATACGATCAAGAGTCATCATAACCGCGTACCCGAGGTTCTGAAGCTTATCAAATCAGGCAAAGTGATTGAGCCGCTCAAGGAGCTTTTCAAAGACGAAGTGCGGCTGCTCGGACTTGAAATGGGAATCTCTCCTGATCTTGTGCACCGCCATCCTTTTCCGGGACCTGGTCTTGCGATCCGCGTGATCGGAGAGATTACGCGCGACAGACTGCGCGTGCTCCGCGAGGCGGACGACATTCTTGTGTCTGAAATCAAGAACGCTAATCTCTACCGTGGTCTCTGGCAGGCGTTCGCGATATTCCTTCCCGTGCGGTCGGTCGGCGTGATGGGTGACAACCGTACCTATGAAAATGTGGTCGCGCTCCGCGTGGTCACGTCTCAGGACGCGATGACCGCTGACTGGGCGTATCTGCCCGAAAATCTGCTTAAGAAAATATCAAACCGCATTATCAACGAAGTGCGCGGCGTCAACCGCGTGGTGCTCGATATCTCATCGAAACCGCCCGCGACGATTGAGTGGGAATAAAAATCAGTGAATAAAAAAAGAAGACGGTCTCGACCGTCTTCTTTTTTTATTTCTGTTTCCTTCAGTAATCCGCTTATTGCGTAATCAAACAAACTCTTCTATTCACAATAAATACTCACTGATTCCGTATATATGGACAGTTCGTATTGACTATGTTTATTGTGAAGTGGATGTATTAGACACATTTTTATAAATGGGTTTAATCGCCACCACGTCAGTGAGTTCAATTGTCACTGTTGGACTTACACTGTATGTTTTCCCGGTTTCATCGACCCATGCGTCAAATGTCCATTCTCCATATGTGGTAGGCGCGCTTACAATAACGGATCCGTCTGCTCGGGAGTAACTTCTCGAAAAGTATCCGTACCCGTCTTTTTGTTCCATAATATCAGAACGATTGAGTGTGATCGGCGGTGCGAGAGAATCATTAGATGATAGAATTTTGATAGTAGAGCAATCCTTGTGCTCTTCGAATTCATATTCAATCTTGACTATGATATCCTTAACTTTCACGGCTTGGCCATTGCTAGTTTGAACCTTTTTAATTATTGAGATATCCGCTTGTGCTGCGGGGAGAGAATAATATGCAACGTCACTGTCTGATCCTCCTAGAATTGTTGATAAAAGAGTCGTTTCACTTGCGGATGGCGTGCTTGTATACGTCTCTCCGAGAATAAGATCTTTTCTTGTTGCCCATGATTTCGCAGTTTCTGTAGAGCTGCTGTAATTTTTAAAGAGATATCTTTTCCCTTTGCTTTCAATGATGGAAATGCCGCTGTGTACCGCTTTAAGTTCAACATAGCCGCTGTTCCCGCTGAATCCTGAATCGGCATCCGTGTTAAAACTAATTGAGATGTTCGCAATACGTAGATTTTCCTCTGTGGGGAAGAACAGTCCTGCTTTCACCGGATTGAATAATATTTTGCCGGTTGAGTTGAGCTGATCAATCTGATCGTCAGTGAGCTTAAGAGATACCGGCATGCCGTATGAAGGTGGATTATTCACCTTATGCGTATACATTTCGTCGACAATTTCACTGATCTGACTTTTGAAAATACTTTTCAGAGACATGAATTGATCAGGATTTAATTGCTGACTGCCTCCAATGCTGTTATTCCCGTTATCTTTCTCATACTGCCTGACAAGCGTATTAAAGATATTCTGTACTGTTAAATTCCCCTTGTATGCGCTTAGCATGCGATATTCGTAAGCTTTAGACATGTAATAATGATATTTGAGAAGGCGTTCACGAGCCATTCTGTCCATATCATCAATATATCCCATTACATTGGAGAATCCGATCATGGTATTTCCTGACAGATAAGCGCTCACGCTTGTTACTATTCCTTCCCTCTGGGCGATGCCCTGTACAAGAGAATTTAGAACATCCGCTTTATCCGCAATTTCTTTCGCTTTCACTTGCTTGTCTTTCATGATATTTTTCAATTCAAGCAGAAGTGCTTGATATTGAAAATCCTCGGCTATCAGACGATGAAGTATTTTTTCGACTTTTGATGCAGGGACACCTTGTGATTTGTATGCGGAGTAAACACCTTTAAGATTCTTAATCCCGGAACTTTTATCCATGCTTGTGAATCCAAACGACGGTTCGGAGATATTTCCCGATACTCCGTTGTTTGTCATTACCGAACAAATACCTCTGTAATTCTGTACGTCGTTGTAATAGTCACTAGTGATTTTTTGCAGGCTTTTCGCATCGGCTGAATATGTCTCAAGAGTAGATGCAAGAGATCCTAGGTCTCCTGCATCCTCTTCAATCCCCGCCATTGCAAGCGGAGCACCAGCCATTCCGAGAGCGGGTTGATACACGGGAATTGCTTTCATTATGGCCGCACTGACTCGCAGTATCTTTTTATATTTTTTTGGTGCCGCTTCGTTCTCCGCCTTTTTTGCCAGTTCTTCTGTTCTTATCCTCAACCTTTCATTGGATTCCGCGAGCCTTTTATCTATCTGCTGTGCATCGCCTTTCAATGTATAAATATCCTGATAAGCTTTCGGAAGTTGATTCAGCATTACAGTTTTTTCTGCACATGCTTTGTCTCTCATTGTAATACATGCGCTTCGGGTATCAGAAGCTTTTCTGAAATCTCTGGTGAGCCAATATCTCAGATACATTGTCTGGATGGCATCCCCGATTTCCTTTTCATATGCGGACATGGTTACTTCAAGAGATATCATCGGTACCCATCCCGCCGGATTTCCGAAATAGTCAAGATTGCCTTCGAGTTTCTGCTGCATCTGTTTGAGATCGTAAAGATGCTTGAGGAAATCATTCTGATCAATTTTATCTATCTGTGACCACTCTGCGCTGAGAGTGTATGAATTTATGTAAGAAATAAATTCCTGTGCTTTCTCATAGGCTTGAGTCCGGTACCCGCGTAAAAACATGTCGCGGATTTTAAGTACCGACTGTCCGACCATATAGGGGTGTAAATACGAAAATTGCTTATTGATTTTCGTAACGCTACCGCTTGATCCTGATGATGAAAGCGGAGGAGCAGCTGCGGGAGCTCCGTCGGTGGTATATTTGAATTGATCGGTCAGCCATTGACATTGAAAATCGCATGTGTAGGGCGTTGTATATCCAGGATTTTCCGGTTGTTGTGGTCCAAGAGAAAGGATAGCGCTTTTCGCTTCTCTGGGATATCCCCCGCGACCACCTGAAAAATTGGAGCCGGTTTCCCCTGACGCTCCACCTGATAAGTCAGCGTTGTCGATATCTAGAGAAACAGAGGAGTTGATGATTCCTCCGTTTCCTCCTCTGCCGGGAACACCGGAAGCGACAGCAGTTTCGCCGTTGGTTGGGTATTCCACCGTTCCGGTATTGTCACTGTAAGCTCTGAGAAATAGTGTGGCTGAATTCTTCATGCTTGATAAAGTAGTGTCCCAGGGATTTGGATTCGGGTATGCGGGAATTGTTATGTTGTGGCGCTCGACCTCAATCCCGACGGTGTCTCCACTCCATTGTAACCCGGATGTATCTGCATTATAACTCGCATAAACATTTGAGTCTTTGCCGTGTTTGCCGGTTCTCCCGTTTGCGGCGTTCTCTCCTTTCTCGCCTATTGAAATAAAACGGTGGCGGGCTTTTTCTCCCGCGAATCCCTGATCGATTGACGAAATGTTGAGATCAATATTGCCGGCATTGTTACCCGGACGGCTTGGTTTGACCGTCGGTATCGGTGTTGCAAAATCAATCCATTGATTCGCGTTGGGCATAAGATTGTCATTCAAGTCGTTCGACTCGTCATCCCGAGATAGGTTGACCCACGTAGGAGGTCGTTCTCCGGCATTATTGAACAAGCCATGAGCTGCAGGCGTGTTAACAATACTTGCGAAATCGTCGCCGGAATCATTGATCGGTGAAAAAACAAGGCTTTTTGCGAAAATATGGACATTCGCACCCGGTACAACGAGTTTATTGTAAATTTCAACTCTCTCCGCGTAAATGTACAAATCGGAAATGTTGTTATCGTTGCATAAAGTTTCAAAGAGATTATTACTGGCACCGGTATCGTCATTGCCCCTTTTTAGAATAACCTTGGTTCCGTAAATGTGTATCTCGTGTTTTTCTGTCTTATAACTGAGGTCGTCAGTCGATGCGGTGCTCGACTGAAAAAGTATATCGCCCGTCGCTACTTTTTTGACGATCATTCGGGTGTAGAAAACGTCATTGAGTTGCGTGTCGGTTTCAGGATCATTCGTATTGAGAAATCCGAATACTCCTCCATCGTCATCGCCCACGGGGAGCATTAGTCCGACGCGGTGTTTGTCATCCTCGTCCATACTCGGGGGGTTCCCTTTAGATCCGTCGCTGATTCCGCCGATTCCCTCGCATCCAACGCATATTACGCAGGAGCAGATGAATCCGATGATCCGTTTTGATAACAGAAATCTTCTCATTTCCTATCCTCCACATTGTTATGGAACCGCGTCATTGAGCGATTTCCGGTTATGATTCAATCTATGCCGCATCCGGAGGCCGTTACCGACCGGGAATGCCGTACAACATAAGTGCAATTCACGATGGAAACTGACAAAAAATATTTCAAAAAAATAAGATTCCTTTTTTGAAATCGCCGAGCGTAGAGGTCGGTGTGTCTTATATCGGGGTGGTGTCCGGCTTTATCAGATGAATAATTGCTTTCTATATTATAACGATGAGTAGTACGTACCGCATAACGGGATCAATCACTTTTTTTCGGAAAATACCAATAAGTTTAGCGAACTTCTTGACTTTCGTGTTCGGTCATGTTTGAGGGCAACTATGAAAACATCAAAAACGATCTCAGCGGTAATTGTTTTTTTTATGTGCGCGGCGGTTTCATTGTCCGCTGCGGACACTCCGGTGAATCCGAAAGTGCGCATAGCGGTTTACAAAATACGCACTCACAACTGCGAACCTGCGCTCGGGATGGCGCTCGAGGAGCTCATGATGAGCAGGCTTTTCTCAACGTCGATATTCTCGCTCATGGAAAAAAGCCAGATGGAGCGCATAGCCGAAAAATCCGGGATACAGGATTTCGATGTCGTGGACAACGCAAAAATGGCGCAGCTCGGGCAGAAGCTCAAGGTCGACAAAATCATAGTCGGATCTCTTATCAAGCTCGGAACATACCGGCTGGAGATACGCTCGATCGACGTGTATACCGGCATGGTTGAGGTCTCGTCATCGACAGAGGTCGAGTCCGAGAAGGATCTCGAGAAGAACGTGGTAGAGGCGACGGGAACGTTCGAACGTTATTATCAGGGATATACCCATATCAGCGGAAAATTCGATATCGGAGCGTCCGTGTCGTTCATGTATCCGTTCGGAAAATTCGGTGATTACTTCAGAAACGCGACCGGCGTGATGCTGACCGCGAATGCGAATAACGCGCTGAAGGAAAACTGGACGCTTAAATTCACCGCGGGCGCATATAGTTCGCAGGGAAAAAAGGACAGCGTCAGGTCTCTCCGCATGTTCCCCTTCGGCGTGACGTACGGGCCGATTATCAGAATAAGCAAGTCACTGACGCTTAATCCTTCCGGAGGATTGGGATTCATGTATTCGCTCGCCAACTATGATCCGGAAGACCGTGCGTACGGAGAATCGTATCGTTACCGGAAAAAGAAGCTGATGAATCTTTCGATAATCGGGCGCTGTGAAGGAACGTTTTTCATATACGACAGATATTGCGCGGTCATAATGCCGGAACTCGTGATCATGCCCGAAAAGGGAGCGACAACATGTTATATGGATATATGCCTTGGGATGAAGGTGCTTTTCTGACATTGTTGTTTGACATACACAGGTGAGAAAGTGATTATAGTGCAGGCGGAAATTGACCGGTTGATCGCCGGAAATCTCCCAATACGGAATACTCAACAGAATTCAGCGGCAAAAGTCTTTCCGCTGAATTTCATTTTTTTACGGAATTAATTGTCTGATTTTCCATTACCCCGCACTTATGAGAGACGGTAGATGAAGCTTGTTGATGAGAAGGTAAAAAGGTTTTATGACGCGTTCAACGCGTATTATCCGCTGATATTCAGCGTGGTGTGCGCGAAGATGACTGACGCCGACGCGGCGGAGGACGTGACGCAGGAAGTATTCTCCCGTTTCTATGAAAAGATGGATGGGGTGGAGAATGTGCGCGGCTGGCTTTATGGCGCGATGCAGAACGTTATTCGCGAACATCTACGCAAAAAACGCGACGACTCGGTTGATATCGAGGATCTGTTTGAGGACATCAGCATGTCGTACGTGAACGGATTCAGGGATACTAGGCTCATGATAGCCGACGCGCTCGCGGATGAAAAAAATTTTGACGACGAAGAGGGGCGGATGCTCTTCGATCTGATCGCCGTTCATAATTATTCCTACAGGGAGGCGGCGTCGGAAACAGGAATCAGCGAAAGACAGGCCCGATACAGATACAAGCTCATCGTTAATCGTCTCATGAAACATTTCCGGAACAAAGGAATCAAGGGACTGGAAGAACTGTTATGACAAATACTGAAACAATGCGGTTGATTCTTTCTTTTTATCGGTTTGACATGCCTCTGTATAAACGGGAACGCGCGAGAGCTGTAAAATCGAAGAAAAGGGTTCTTGTGGGTATTCTCAAGAAATACGGCAAGTACACGTTGCTGATAATGCTCTGCGTGAATCTCATCTATCTGATGAAAAAGGCGGGAGTTTATATAACGCTGGAGAAAGCGATGCGGGTCGTATCCGTATCGACTGTCGCCGTGATACTGCTGATGTCGCTCATCATCGTATACTTGCTCATGCGCGAACCCGAGCGCGCGATGGTAACGCGGAATGGCCTCGTATCCGCACCCGTCGCTGCGGATAAAACTGATCCGGTTAGGGCGGTGGGAAAGCCGATCGCGGAGGTGAAACCGGAAATACGTTACCGTATGCAGATCGCTGATTTTACATGTATGCCGTCTGAAAAGAAAATGACCGCTTCTTTCATTCGGGCAATAAAAAGAGAATTGATGAGAAACGGTGGATCGGATGCGGCGGCATTCATGAAGGACACGCCGGATTATCAGGCACCAGTGGTGCTGACAGGATCGGTCACGAAATCTTCGAACGGTTATATGATTATCGTGAGAGTGGTTGATTCATCGAGTTCAGAGGTGAAGATGCTCAGCCGTAACAGCGTAACGGAGCCTGAAGATTTTGCCGTGACTGCGAAAAAGGTTGCGGAAGAGATTCTGCGTGCGGAGAAGTGACAAACCGGTCGGCGCGTCGGAAATGAGTGATCCTGCCAAGGTCTTAACTGTTGACTGGTTCGTCTGCGTCGTTTTCTGCGATTAACATACGGATTATCTGCTTCTGCGGTGAGTAATTATTTTATTCGATAGATGGCATTTCTTCGTGTTCAGATTGGTTTTTTCAAATATGGGTAATCAAGGGCGCGCCCCGCATCTCCGCTTCCGGCGGTCAAAGCCGCAGAGGGGGGGCGAACCCGATCATGATCTATTTCATAACGGGCGGGTCAGGCTCTCCCTGCAAGACCGGCCATTTAATCAGCACCCGCAGGGTTCGATTGTCCTAAAAGATTCCGCACAACGTATCATTCATTCCCGGCCGGTCTTTCCGGTCGATCCTTCGCGCGTTCCGGACTGGGGTCACGGGTTTAATGTGCGTCAGTTCCGCGTTAAGGATCCGGAGGACGCCGCAGGCGGTGCCTTGGACGTGAAATCCGCAGGAGCCTGACCCGGGGAACGTATTGGAGAACCTTTTGGGACAAGGTTTTTCCGAGAATAATGGTCTTTTTGGGGTACAGGCGAGGTCGCTCAACGGACATCCATGTCCTGCGCGACCCAGCGCCATCCTGACGCACGTAGAACGCCCGAATTTTCAAAAAAACTACACATAAATGTAGTATAATTTATTGACAAAAGGTCTTGCCGATCCGATAGATATTCTGATGATACGGTTCAGGTATTTCCGCTCCGGCGGGAATTTTTCACGCAGTTGACGCCGAGGATCGTAGTAATTACAGAGAGGCACACATGGCAAAAGAGTCTGAAAAAGAACAGAACAGTAAATCCCAGGCGCTGGACGCGGCGATCGCGCAGATCGAAAAGCAGTTCGGCAAGGGTTCGATCATGAAACTCGGCGGAAGCGAGTCTGCACGGGTGAAGATTCCTGTTGTTTCAACAGGTTCGCTAGAGCTTGACATCGCGCTCGGTATCGGCGGACTTCCCCGCGGCCGTGTGATTGAAATATATGGTCCCGAATCTTCGGGAAAAACGACTCTTACCCTTCATGCGGTTGCGGAGGCGCAGAAACTCGGCGGAATCGCCGCGTTCATTGACGCTGAGCATGCCCTTGATCCTATTTACGCTTCCAAGCTCGGCGTCAAAATCGATGATCTTCTCGTGTCGCAGCCCGACACCGGAGAGGAAGCGCTTGAAATCTGTGAATCTCTTGTCCGTTCAAACGCGGTCGATATCATCGTGATTGACTCGGTCGCGGCGCTGGTTCCCAAGGCCGAGATTGAGGGCGACATGGGGGATTCCCATATGGGGCTTCAGGCGCGTCTTATGAGCCAGGCGCTTCGCAAGCTCACCGGAGTCATTTCCAAATCGAGGACATCCGTGGTGTTCATTAATCAGATTCGTCACAAGATCGGCGTGATGTTCGGTTCTCCCGAGACGACCACCGGTGGTAACGCCCTTAAATTTTACGCGTCAATTCGTCTCGATATCCGCAGAATTGAAACGCTCAAAGTGGGTGAGGACGCGATCGGAAACAGGGTGCGTGTCAAGGTCGTCAAAAACAAGTGCGCTCCTCCGTTCAAGCAGGCTGAATTCGATATTATGTATGATAAGGGCATCTCGCGTACCGGCGGTATTGTCGATCTCGCCACCCAGTTCGATATTATCAAGAAATCAGGTACATGGTATTCATACGGCGAAGAGCGTATCGGTCAGGGGCGCGACAATGCCAAGAACTTCCTCGAATCCAATCCCAAGACCGCGGCTGAAGTTGAGCGCCGGGTCCTTATCGCGTGCGGGTTGCTTGAGGAAGAAGTCAAGAAGAGTGATGAAAAGCCGGCCAAACCGAAAGCCGGTGGAGCGACAGCCGCCGGAGCGACAGCTGCAGCTGCAGCTGAAGTGAAGGCTGACGCAGAGGAAGTTTCTGTTCCGAAAGAAGAACCCGTACAATGAGACGTAAAAGAATTCCCGCTCCCGGACTTAAAACCGCTGATGATATCGCCCGCATACGCGAAGCGGGCGTGATTATCGGGGAGATATTCAGCCTCATCGGTAAACTGAATCTTGACGGAATGAGCACTTTGGAGCTTGATTCGTTTGTGGATCATGAAATCAGACTTCGCCATGCGCGCGCGTCCTTCGCGACTGTCCCCGGATATATTCACGCCACATGTATCTCCGTGAACGACGGGGTTGTGCATGGTATTCCGTCCAAAAAGAGCATTCTGAAAAAGGGTGATATCGTGAAGGTTGATGTCGGTACTGTCAAAAACGGCTATTTCGCCGATGCGTGCCGTACATTTATGATTGATCCCGTAACCGAGGATGCGAGAAAGCTTGTCCTTTCGGCTCAGCGTGCTCTTCAGATTGGGATTGACGAATCTCAGCCCGGGAAAAGACTTGGCGATGTGGGTTCGGCGATTCAGCGGTATGTTGAAGCGCAGGGTTACAGCGTGGTTCGTGATTACACCGGTCACGGGGTCGGATTTGCGGTTCATGAGGAGCCGACGATCCTTCATTACGGAAAGCCCGGAACAGGGCTTGTTATTCAGCCGGGAATGGTGCTCGCGATTGAACCTATGATCAACGCGGGCCGATACGAAACAAAGCTTCTTGCGGACGGATGGACAGCTGTTACCAAAGACGGTTCTCTCTCCGCTCAGTTTGAGCAGACCATTGCGGTAACCGAGCACGGCCCCGAAATTCTCACTATTTGAGAGGATACATGCCCCGCTCGCATCTAAAAGATATTCAGGCTGAAACTGATGACCGCAATATACCGATCAATCAGGTCGGTGTGAAAGATATCAGCTATCCGGTGATTATTCTCGATCGGGAAGAGGGGGAGCAGCATACCGTCGCGAAAGTGAACATGTATGTCGATCTTCCTCATAATTTCCGTGGTACTCATATGAGCCGGTTTATCGAGATTCTCAACCGTTATCGCGGCGGGATCAGTACCAAGAAAATCCATGAAATTCTGCGTGATATGCGTGAGTCTCTCAACGCGGAAAATGCCTTTTTTGAAATCGTATTTCCCTATTTTATCACCAAAGAAGCCCCCGTATCGCATGAGAAAGCGAAAATGGAGTACATCTGTCGATTGGTGGGACAGTCCTCCGTTGACTACTACATGCTTGAGGTCAAGGTTCCTGTTCTATCGCTCTGCCCCTGTTCAAAGGAAATATCCCGGTATGGCGCGCATAACCAGCGGTCGACAATCACCATACAGATTGAAGCCCATGAGAAAGTATGGATTGAGGATGTGATAGCCGTCGCGGAAGCATCCGCTTCGTCACAAGTCTATTCAATACTCAAACGCGAGGATGAAAAGCACGTAACAGAACTCGCGTATGAGAATCCCATGTTCGTCGAAGACATGGTTCGTTCTGCCGCGGAGAAACTCGACAAGCTTGACGGAGTCCTCTGGTTCTCGGTTGAGTCGGAGAATATGGAATCTATCCACAATCATTCGGCGTATGCCCGGATTGTGCGGAAGGTACGCTGAAAAAGTGTTGTATTTTTCCCTTCCCGGACGGTACAGTATCCGTAATGAAAAAAGTTCTACATTTAAAATATGCTGATATATTAATCCTGATTACCGTGATGGCGGTTATTCTGTGCGGTGTATCGGCTCCGGCTTCCGCGTCGACAGAAGTCACTGTGACAGGTCTTCCCGCTGGAATGACCATTCCTCTTGACGGTATAACATCTCTTATTGACGACTTTCAGGATAAGGCCGATATGAACGGACCGACGTACGCGGATGCGTTTGCGTTCGGGAATACGCTCGGTTACGCCATTGGACGATCTTCGATAGGATCATTTCCGCATTTTGAAGCCGGGTTTACCATGAATGCCGGTCTTACAAATATGAAATATTTCAAGGATGACGCGAATAAAGAATCAGGAAGGCTTCCCGGTATCGGCGCGGTTCCCGCATTCCATTTCGGAGTGGGGCTCGGCGGAGGTCTTGATTTTGTGGGTAAATTCCTGACGTATACTCTCGATCTGTATAATCCTACAAAACATATGCCGGATAAATTCCAGCTCACCAAATTCACCGTTTATAATCTCGGCGGCCGTATTCGATATAACTGGATCGCTGAAAAACCGATTATCCCTTTTCTTCTCTCATTCGGCGGTATAACATTTTCCTTCGGCGGAGATATGTCTCGGGGTTTTATCAATATGCATGGTGAATATCCCGATGTAAATGTAAACCAGGAAGTTTCGATCGATACTCCGATTTCTATGACAGTGCATCCGAGTATTGACGGAGATTATGAAACGAATGCGTCATGGTATCAGGTGTCCGGTACGGTTCAGGCTACAGTCTATATGAAGGTTATCTCTCTTCTCTCCATATATACGGGAGCGGGAGTGTCTGTCGGATACGGATGGTTCAAATGCGGATTCGATGCGACTGGCGATCTTAACGCATCAACTTCAGATACCGCGTTTATCGCGGCGAACGGCGGTTCAGCAAAAATCGGAACAATCTCAGCGAAGTCACAGAGTACGTATCATCCGAAAAATGTACTTCCTACATATATACTCGGACTTGAATTCGACATTCCTCTTGTCAAGATAGTCGCCGAATCCCAGGTCAATCTGCGTAATCGGGAGGATGTTTCCGCATCACTCGGTATCAGACTGCATATCTGACAAATTAAGCCGTGATAACGGCTTATCCTCTTCGTAAATCATCCGCCGCGGTATTGCGTGCTTGACGTCTGTGCTGTTCTTTTCTATCTTGCCGGGATTATGAAATTTAATATTCTTACAAGCGATACCGTTACACGCGCGCGCCGTGGGGAACTCTCACTATTCCATGGAAAGGTACAAACACCTGTGTTTATGCCCGTGGCGACGCGGAGTGCCATCCGGGCAATGCCGTTTCGATTTATTGAGGAAATAGGGTTCGAGATAGTCCTGTCGAATACATATCATCTGTATATCCGACCCGGAATGGAAGTCATTGAACGCATGGGCGGACTCCATTCTTTTATGAAAACCGATCTTCCTATTCTGACCGACTCCGGCGGATTCCAGATTTTCTCGCTGTCCAATTTGTGCAAGATCAGGGATGAGGGGGCTGAATTCAGTTCGCATCTTGACGGATCTAAACACTTTTTCACTCCGGAAAAGGTTCTCGATATCCAGCATTCAATCGGATCGGATGTAATGATGATTCTCGATCAATGTGTTGAATATCCGGTGGATGAGGCGCGTGCGCGTGAGGCACTTGAGCGGACTATGAAGTGGGCCAAGCAGTCCATAACCTATTGGCGGGAAAAATTTGATCCTGATCGCCAGACTACATTTGCCATTGTTCAGGGAAGTACATATCCTCATCTGAGACGTGAGTGTGCGAAACGCCTTGCTGATCTTGATTTTCCGGGATATGCGATCGGCGGTCTGTCTGTCGGTGAACCGAAAGAACTATATCGCGAAATTACCGCTATCACCACTGAGGAAATGCCATGGGATAAACCCCGCTACATGATGGGGGTCGGGAGCCCGATGGAGATTCTTGATGCGGTCAAGCATGGAGTTGATATGTTTGACTGCGTTATGCCGACCCGGATTGCGCGGAACGGTACGCTTTATACGACTCAGGGGAAAGTCAATATTAAACTCAATCAGTATCAGTTTGATGAGAGCCCCATTGATCCTGAATGCGGTTGTTTTGTATGTAAAACTTATTCGAAGGCATATCTGCGTCATATTCTGCGCGCAGGTGAAATAGCCGCACTTGTATATAACACACATCATAATCTTTACTTTATGAAGCATTTCATGGCTGAGATTCGTGAAGCGATATCAGCGGGTCGTTTTTCAGAGTGTTATGAAAAATGGCGTGTGCTTTACGGAGAAGGATCGCGAAAAGGGTAACAGTCGCTTTTTTACTGATATACTCGGGATTATTCACTTTTGGACGGCATTCCCTTTGAAATGTGAAATAACACGGTGAGGGTAGCGGAATCTTGAGCCAATGATAATTGAGCGCGGCACACGGCATACCGGTACTATTTAATCAGCCTATGGGTAAAAAGGGAATAAATTCTCTTGACATCGGCTATCGAACTACAATATTATGATCGCAGAATAAAGTAGTCTGAGTTCGCCGCAAGGAGTGGGGCAATGGAGATAAATCAGAGAGCAAAAGGTGATGTAACCATATTGGATATCTCAGGGGAGATTGACCTTTATAATGCTCCTGAAATCAAGGATATCATTAACCAATTGATAGAAGAGCAGAAGTACAGCGTAATCATCAACCTTGAAAAGGTGTCTTATATAGATTCTTCCGGAATCGGGGCGCTTATTTCCAGTCTTTCAAACCTGAAAAAGTATCAGGGCGGGTTGAAGATCATAAATGTCTATGCGTCTGTGCGTAAAGTGTTTGAACTTACAAAGTTGACATCATTTTTTGAAATTTTCGATTCTGAAGACGAAGCGATTGCTTCTTTTAACAAGTAGAATAAAGGCGCAGTTATGCGCCTTTGTATTATTATGATTTGTGATGCCTGCCTTTCGGCGGGCTCTATTTTATTGAGGGGGATTTATGGTCATGTGTAATGTAAAAAGAATTACGGCACTGATATTCGCAGCCGGTGTTGTTCTTGTTTTCGGTTGCGGAGATCCTATTCCATTAAAGGAAATGGTTGATGCCCGTCATTCAATAACGCGTGCTGAAGGAGTGAAGGCGAGCCAGTATGCTCCGGATCTCCTCAATGAAGCGACAACTCTTCTGTTGAAAAGCCATGAAGATGTGAAAGGTGAAAAATTCGATGATGCGAAGAAGGACGCCGAAAGTTCTCTCGCAAAAGCGAATGAAGCATATAATGCGTCAATTCCGCTTTTTGCTCAGGAAGCGCTTGATAAGGCTGATAAATCCGTCGCGGAAGCCGGTGATGTGTATGCATCCGAACTTGCCAATGCGGACTACGCGAATGCGGCTGCGAAGCTCAAGAGTGCTCATGAGCAGTTTGAAGCAAAGAAATATGAAGACGCGTATATGCTTGCGGTAGAAGCTGATACCGCTGCGCAAAACGCGAAGAGTCTTTCAATAAACAAGAAGGGTACTCTTAAAGACGCAATAGATGAAGTCGCGGAAACAATTTCACGTGCTGACAAACTCGGTGCTGAAACTCATGCTCCTGAAAAGATCAAACTCGCGAAAGAGAATCTTTCCATTGCACAGAAATCATATAGTGATCTCAAACTGAAAGATGGTTTTTCAGCGGTTCAGGTCGCAAAGATTAATGCTGATGAGGCGTTTCTTGAAGCGCTTAAAAAGACCGCGTCCGGGAACATTGCCAAGGCTGAGTCGATGATTGCTGAGGCGGAAAGTAATCCGTATGCGAAAGAGGCTTCAAATGAAGTTGAAGGCTCGAAGGAAATGGTTAAAACCGCTAAGAGCCAGTATGAATCGGGACAGTATCCTGAATCGATTCAATCTTCCGATGAGGCAAAACGTCTCGCTTCTATTGCACTGAGTGTGATGGAAAAAAGCGCTGACCAGTCAAAAGTCGGCAGCGGTAAAAAAGCGGGAAAAGGTTCCGACAAGGGTTCTTCAACTGCTGGAGTAGGTGCTGATGAAGGAACCGGTGAGTACGACATATATGTTGTCCGTTATTTCCGCTCGTCGATCAAAGATTGTCTCTGGCTGATTGCCGGTAAGTATTATCAGAATCCGCGCCAGTGGAAGAAGATATACAATGCGAACCGCGATGTTATCCGGAATCCCAATTTTATACGTCCCGGCTGGAAGCTCAAAGTTCCCAAAAAGAACCCGGTGAAAAAAGAAGAGGAGAGCTCGGCTCCGGTTCAGGCTGAAGAGCCCAAGAATGAAGTAGCTGAGCCTCAAGATACACAGGAAGTTCCTGCTGAAGCCGACGAGTCACAGGAGACTCCGGCAGTGCAGGAAGAACAGGACGCACCTGCAGAGTAATAATATTTCTGATAAATGAATTTGCAAAAAGGGAGGCTTTCGCCTCCCTTTTTTTATATATAATGGTGTCTTCTGGATCTGAAAGATATTTTCTCGGCTATAGCGTTTAACGAAATAATTAGATAGTTTGAGCTGCTCTACGAAATATCTCCCATTTCTCGATAAAAGAGAAAGATATTTCTTCACAACTCTAACTAGAATGCAATACTGATTGAGTGAAATGCTCTAAGGATACTCAGTTGAGATCGCGGGAAATACCTCGTTATTCTGATTTACTCTTGAGCATGGTTTTCGCCTCATCCCATAATGTGTCCATTTCCGCGAGGGTCATTTCAGATAGTTCCTTCTTTCTTGTTTTTGCGGAATTCTCAACAAGTTGGAAACGTGAAATAAATTTTTTGGTCGATTGCTGAAGTGCGTCTTCGGGATCAATCCCTATATGGCGTGAAAGGTTTACAAGGGTAAATAGTATATCTCCGAACTCTTCAAACAGAGCGTCTTTATCCTTACTGGCCAAGGCTTCTTTGAATTCAAGAATCTCCTCATCCAGTTTGTGTTCAACATCATTAATCACAGTCCAGTCGAACCCGATGCGTGCTGCTTTTTCCTGCGCACGGTAGGCTTTGAGTAGCGCAGGAAGATGAGAAGGAATCCCGGACAGAATCGATTCCTTTCCTTTCTTTTCCTCTTTTTTGATTTGTTCCCATCTGTTCGCTACCGCTTCTCCATCATGTATCACCTCATCACCGAAAACATGCGGGTGACGCCTGATGAGTTTTTCCGTTATTCCCTCGGCAACATTGTCCATGCTGAATGCGCCCGTTTCATCGGCTATCTGCGCATGTGCGTAAATCTGGTACAGGAGATCGCCTAACTCTTCGACGATTTTATCACTGGCTCCAGATTCTATCGCGTCAATAACCTCATACGTCTCTTCGATAAGGTATTTTCTGAGACTCATGGAGTCCTGTTCTCGATCCCATGGACATCCGTTCTCGCTACGGAGGAATTTTGCAATTTCCTGAAGACGGTATAATGCGCGATTTTCGCTGAATTCCATGTTGTACCTCTTGATACAGGCAGTTTCACATGATGACCGCTCTCGACAAGAAATATTTGATAAATACAGACACGTTCCCGGTGATATGATAGGCATTTCATGTAACCGGAAAGGAAACCTTGTTCGTAAGAATGTTCTGATTGATGCGGCTGATCATGAAGTGATATTGGTTATTTTGAATTATCGATCAATCTGAGTTGCCGTGTCGATGCGGTGAGTGGAGTATACGCATCTTCTAATGATTTGCCGTTAATTAACCGAAAATATATCTGTGATATCAGGCGGATTTTACAAATGTGCATGGTGTGAAGAGCTTAACTAAAAAAAAGCGGATAATAATGGGATGAGAAGTGCGGTTTTAACCATTCTATGTGTTATATTATCGGGTGCAGCCGTTAAGGGTAATGATCTGCTGAATCTTCGCGGATTGTTTGTTTCTCCGGGAATTACGGTATCCAAATACGGAAAAGATCCCTATTTCGGCGGTGAGGTGAGTCTGTTCTCAACACGCGGTTATTATTACGCGGGCGGCTTTGCCGAAGGCGGTTATGTAACCGGGAGGAATGATCTGCGATTTGTAATCGGACCGGAGATTGGCATATTGGTTTTTGGCGTTGATTGCGGATTTATGACAATCAAAGATAACGATCGCTGGATGAATGGATTTTGTTTTCGGCCATATCTTGCGATTCCTCTTCCAGGATTAGGTGTCGACAGGGGTATGATGTTCAATGTTTTTTACCGGCGAGATTCATGGAGCGGAAAAGATTCGTGGAAACATGAAAATGAAGTTGGTATTCAGCTGAAATGCGCATTTCTCGCGGTAAATTGAGTTAAGTATTTCGTTCTTCCGATTATGGAGGGAGTGTTCAGTGTTATGATCAGAACAATTTGTGTAATTGTATTCCTGATGATCGGATCGGTGCAATTGTTTGCCGACAGGATGCCCAGTAATATAAGCGGATGGTGGATTTCTCCCGGTTTGACAGCCAGCAGGATTCTTCCGTCGTCTAACTATATCGGATGTGATGTGAGTATTATCCGTATGGGGAATAAATTGCAATATGGCGGGATGTTCGCGGATGCGGGGTATACCGCGAAAGAGAAAGGTCCGCGGCTCATTTCGGGAATCGAAATGGGATTCGCGGTCATCGGTGTAGACGCGGGTTTTCTTTGCCAGCGATATAAAGGAAATAATGGATTTGGATATTCGGTTCGTCCGTATCTTTCAATACCGTTTTATGCTACTTTCAATATATTCGGCAGACGGAATAGGGTTCGTTCTTCAGGGCAATGGAGTACCGATTATGAATTCGGAATCCAGGTGAAGTATCCTTTGAAATTGAGATAACTTGTCCATATGTGTCCGGTAAAATCAGTGTATCATTGTATTTGATAAGTTGTGATGTGTGAGTGTCTTTTATCCCGGAGAATTCAGTCTTAGCGTTTCTACTTTCCCTGCGCGGTAACCAGCGAAACTTTCCCCCCTTTTGACGTGATAATATCAACTGCGGAAATAACGCTTTCCATGGGAACTTTCCCGTCAGAATAAATGTATACGGTTTCCTTTTTTTGAGGATTCAGCTTTTTGGAGAGAATCTCTCCGAGTTGTTCAAGCGAGACGGGATTCTTGTCCTGCAGATAGTAATACTTGGTGCCGGCATCCTTTGAAAATGATATGGTTATGAATAAATCGTTATGCGGAGATACTTTTACTCCCTGCACGGACTTCGGCAGTGTTACCGGAACGGTTTGTGTCATGAGAAGCGGAGTCGCGATCATGAACATGATAAGTAGAACAAGGCATGTGTCGACAAGCGGCGTTATATTGACATCGCTTATAATTCTGTTTTCGTGGTGACGTCTTCGTCTCATTGATTCAGTTTTCCGTTATATTCAGAGGACAACGCGATCATATCATTCGCGCAGTTCTCGAGCATTTCAACCTCTATCCGGGATCGTTTGACGAAGTAGTTATACGCGATCAGTGCCGGAACCGCGACCAGAATACCGAATGCTGTCGTGTAAAGGGATTCCCATATACCGCCTGCGGCGACTTCAACAACTCCCTGTCCGGAATTTCCCCTCATTGCAATTTCAGCGAATGAGCGCATGATGCCAAGGACAGTACCGAAAAGACCCACAAGGGGTCCGATTGCGCCGATCGTTCCGAGTGCCCAGATATGCTTCTCAATGCGGATTCTTTCGCGGGCTACCGCATTGTCCAGAGTGAGCTCAAGAGGGAGCATCTCGATCACTTTTCCCGCCCTTGTCTGGATATATCCGAGGGACGACTGTATTATATAAGCGGCGGAATAATTTCTTCCGCGCATGATCTCAACTATATCGGAAAACTTCGATTCAAGCATTCGTTCTCTTATCGCGAGAAGCAGATCATTGAAAGAGTCGGCTTTATTCCTGCGGAAGAATATAATTCTCTCAATGATGACCCCGATGTTGACAACGGAGAAAGTGAGAAGCATTACAATTGTAATCCATAATCCGATGTTTGCGATAAGATCTATCGTTGTTTTGGTCATTTTATACCACCGTGAAGCAAGTACCTTCAATATAGTTTCTTGGATCGGTGATGAAACCGGCTCTGTCAATCATATATTTTGCGACTATGATGAATGATCCGATGGTGCTTCAAACCCGCCATGAACGTTGTTCGGTATGTATCCGACGGGGCGTTTGTGTTACAGAGCGCGGCATTTTTTATACTTGACTATGCTGTTCTTGGATCATATGATTCGCTATCAAATTCGTATCGGAGGATATGATGAAAACGGTAGCAATACATAAAAGATTCGGTGGTAAAGGTAGGTCGATTATATGCGGAACCGCGACCCTGCTTTTAATTGCATTGCTTGCGATTAACATTTCATGCAAGAAAGAAAGAACGGGCAACGAGATTACTGTTGCATTCTCCGGCATGACGAATTTTGTGAAAGGGAACGTCACTATGGAATGGGCCGGAACGGTTAATCCTTTGAAAGTCGGAGATTCTGTTCCGGAAGGATCGAAAATCGTAACCGCGGGTGAAAAATCTTTTGCGGAAATATATATTGGTGAAAATGCGATCAAAGTAATGGGGAATACGACTCTTGTTATCGCGAAAACAGTAATGTCGAGCGATGGTAAAGTAACTGATCTGACGGTTGAGAAAGGGAGTGTTTTCTCAAAAATTCCTGAAAAGCTTGAGAAGGGCGACGGATTCAATGTCAGGACATCTCACGCGGTGGCTGCGGTTCGAGGTACTGAATTCATGGTCAGTGATGACGGTACAAAATCAAATATCGCATGTGTTGACGGCAAGGTTGAAGTGTCGCAGTTGAACGATTCCGCAAAGTCTGTGGTGTTGGAAGAAAAAGAGGAAGTTGATGTAGACAGCGAAGCGGATATGGTCAAAAAACAGATTGATGATGACAAACTCCGTATCCTGAAAATAGAAACCAATATCAGTGAACTTAGGCAGGATATCCGTAAAAAATATGAAGACCAGCGAAATGAAATGCGGAAGCGGTTCGAGGATGAACGCGAAGCGATGCGTAAAGCTGTCACGGATCAGAAAGACAAGGATAAAGCCAATATTGCAGATCAGAAGAAACGTGATGCCGAAAATATTGATGCGGTGAAAAGCGGTACGAAAGAACAGATGGATTCGGCGAAAAGCGGGGCATCTGATTCTGCAAAAGATTCCACTGATAAGGCGAAAGAAGGAATGGATAGCGCAAAAGCAGGAACCCAGGATGCGAAGAGTTCAGCTAAATCAGCCGTTGAGGAAATGAAGAATAAGAATAAGACATCTGGTCAGTAACTATCCGATAAATACTATGGTTAGTACGCGCAGGATTGATACCCCTGCGCGTTTTATTACTGATGATCAACTGTGGGCGATTAGGATTACAGTTTTTCATTATTCAAAGAAATAGTTGTCTGACAGATATGTGTGTGCAAGGTTATTTTGACAGCATTGTTGTTAATACATTCGTAATTTTTTGAGGATACGCACGTATGAATAATCTGGATTATATTGGTCAGACAGGGTGGCATGGACTCTTCTGAATTATTCAGTCGCATTAATGAAGGAGTTATATCCGAAAGAATACACGCGATTGAGCGGAATATCAGAATGAATGATCCGCTTATAAAGCGGTATGGAGGATTGAGTCCGATTGTGGATGAACTGAAAAATAAGCATTGCGTTATCGTAGGCGCCGGATCATCTCTTGACAAGGAACTTTCATTCTTGCGCAAGATAGCGGCTCGGGATTCGCTTGCGGTGATATCGTCGGACATGTCATTCCGGACTTTATGCCGTCAGGGGATTGTACCGCAGTATGCCATTTCCTGCGAAACAACGCCGCGGGACTTTTTTTCCGGTTGTGATACGTCCAGAACTGTTCTTCTCGCGTTTTCGGGGGTATGCCCGCGTATTGTCCGTGAATGGAAGGGTAATATCAGATTTTACAACTGGATGGTGAAAGGCGAACCGTATGATGAACTCTGGAAGCGTGCGGGTACGGATCTCGGTTTTGTCGCGACAGGGAGTTCAGTGACGACGCAAGCGGTGTCAATGGTAATGGGATGTGCGTTTAAATCCATTCTGCTTGTGGGAAATGATTTCGGTTTTTTTGACGCGTTATATGCGAGAGGGGTAATCCGGAGTGATGATCTGTTCCGTGAATCAGTGCGATCATCGCCGGTGATAACTTCCGCGTTCAATCAATGCCGTGCCGCGCGAAATTATATAATAAAGAGGGAACGTAGTTATTATACAAATCATCAATTCCTTGCCGCAAAACAATGGCTGGAATCAATGATTGCGTCTCATGGTCATGTTGTCTTTGACGCCGGGGAGCCGGGGTGTTCCGGAGAGAATATTGAGAAAACAAGTGTCCGCTTATACGCAGAACGTATTGTCGGAAACGGGAGGTAGAATGGTGGTATTACACAGACTTAACGGATCGGAATTGGTAATCAACGCCAATCATATCGAAACGGTGGAGAAAACTCCAGATACGATAATTCTTCTGACAACAGAAAGACGTTATGTGGTAAAAGAATCTGTTGAAGAAGTAATTGAGAAAGTCGTGCAGTTCAACAGGTCGATTGTTGGCCGTGCGGGTCTGTAGTCAGTGAGTTCGGCGTAATCGATGGAATCGGCGGTAAAGGAGTACTAATAATGAGCGGAAAATTATTCATAATTGACGGGCATGCGCTTTGCTATCGGGCACATTTCGCTTTTTCGCAGAATCCATTGCTTAATTCGAAAGGACAGAATGTCTCAGCCATATTCGGGTTTTCCCGAATGCTCCTGACTTTGATTGCGGAGCAGAGTCCCGATTATCTCGCTGTGGCATTTGATCCGCCGAAAAAATCTTTCCGATTTCAGCAGTATCCGGAGTATAAAGCCAATCGCCAGAAAATGCCTGATGAACTGCGCAGTCAAATTGAAGAGATAAAGACACTCGTGAGCGATCTCAAAATTCCCGTCTTTGTACTCGACGGGTGGGAAGCTGATGATGTGATGGGGAGTATGGCCAGCCGTTTTGCGTCAGATGACTGTGACGTCGTTATAGTCACCGGAGATAAGGATGCGTATCAGCTTGTGAATCCGCATGTGATGATATATGCGAACAAAAAAGGAATCTCCGAACATGAGCTGTATCGTGAGGATGAGGTTCTTGCCAAGATCGGTGTTCGTCCGGATCAGGTGATCGAATACATGGCACTCACGGGAGATACCGCTGACAATATTCCCGGAGTGAAGGGAGTAGGAGAAAAAACCGCACAGAAACTGATTTCGCAATACGGTACTCTTGATGGAGTTTATGAACATATTTCGGAGATAAAAGGGAAACTCGCCGAGAATCTTAAAGACAGTCATGATATGGCTTATCTCAGCCGTGATCTTGTAACTATCAGGACAAATATTGATATTCCCGCAGATCTTGATTCTCTTTCCTTTAACGGGATTGATTCTGAATACGCCGCAAAACGTTTTACCGCACTTGAGATGAAATCTATCGTAAAAGAAGTTCTCCAGATCGGAGAAAGAAAAGTTGGAGCGGGAGATAGTATTGCAAAACCTTCAGAAGTGAAATCGATTATCGATGTGCCTCATGAGTATATAATTATCAGGGATATTGCATCTCTCGAATCAGTGGCGAAGGAGTTGCAGAGCGTCAAAAGGATGTCTGTTGATACCGAAACCACATCGGTTAAGCCTGTTGACGCTGATCTTGTGGGTATATCAATATCGATACGTCCGCATCAGGGATGGTATATTCCTGTATCTGTGTCATCATTGTTCGGTGATGAATCATCACTTTCAAAATCAGATATTATTTCTGTGCTCAAGCCGATTCTTGAAGATCCGTCTATCACGAAAATCGGTCAGAATATCAAATACGATATGATTGTTTTCAGAAATGAAGGGGTCATGCTTGCGGGAGTGGCGGGCGACGCGATGATTGCGTCGTATATTCTTGATCCATCAGAACGGAAACACAATCTCGATGATATGGCGATGGAACACCTGAATTATAAAACCATTACATATGAGGAGCTTACGGGTAAAGGAAAAAGCGCGCTTCCGATTGCGGATATACCTGTTGAAAATGTTTGTGAGTATGCGTGCGAAGATTCAGATATCGCGCTGCAGCTGGTTGATCATCTGGAGAAAAAAGTTTCAGATGCCGGGCTTGACCGCCTTTATCGGGACCTGGAGTTGCCGCTTGTTGAAGTACTTGCTTCCATGGAATTCTCAGGCGTGCGTATTGATAAGAGCTACTTCTCGACACTTGCGAAAGAGATTGACGCAAAGATAGGAGAGACGGTTTCAGCGGTTATCGAATGCGCGGGTGAAGAGTTCAATCTGAACTCAACGAAAGAACTTTCCAGAATTCTGTTTGAAAAATTGAAATTACCGACAGTGAAGAAAACCAAAACAGGGTTCTCTACTGATATATCTGTACTGGAGGAGCTTGCGGGAAGTCATCCGATAATCAGTCAACTTATTGAATACCGTACTCTCGCGAAACTCAAGGGTACATATATTGACGCGCTTCCTGAACTGATATCACCTCGTACGGGACGGATTCATACGTCATTCAATCAGGCGATCGTCGCGACAGGACGTCTGTCTTCATCTGACCCTAATCTTCAGAATATCCCCGTTCGTGATGATTTCGGTAAGCGAATTCGCAGGGGATTCGTTCCGGAGAAGGGATTCCGTATACTTTCAGCGGATTATTCGCAGATTGAACTGAGGATCGCCGCGCATGTATCGAAAGATCCGAGTATGATGCGCGCGTTCAATGACAATATCGATATTCACCGGATGACCGCTTCGTCAGTATTCAACGTACCTCTTGAAAATGTTGAGGACTGGATGCGCCGCCAGGGGAAGACAATAAATTTCGCTACTATATACGGTGTTTCGCCGTACGGGCTTTCAAAACAGGCTGATATTTCCATGAAAGACGCCGCTCAATTTATTGACCGGTATTTCGAGAGCTATCCGGGATTCCGTGATTACATTGAAAGAACGAAAATTTTCGCGCGGGAGCACGGGTATGTCGAAACGCTTCTCGGACGGCGTCGTCCGGTTCCGGAGATCACGTCCAGCGCGGTATTCCGCCGAGAAGGAGCGGAACGCATTGCGATAAATACTCCGATTCAGGGCAGTTCCGCTGACATTATTAAAATCGCGATGACGGGTGTGCACCGGACTTTGAACGAAAGAAAACTTCCCGCGAGAATTATTCTCCAGGTGCATGATGAGCTGGTCGTTGAAGCGGAGGAATCGTCGTGTGCTGAAGTCGAGGCGATTGTCAGGGAAAAGATGGAAAATGCATATCCGCTGGATGTACCGATGATTGCAGATTGCGCATGGGGCGACAGCTGGGGTGAAGCTCATTGAAACGGACGGTCCGACATGAGGCGATCGATCCGGAGGTTTCATCTTGTACTGAATCACTCACACGTGGAAGGATCGCTGAAATAACCGGATTCGGCGTTGAAACACTGATATACTATGAAAAAATAGGTCTGATTCCGTCTCCCCATCGTGCGGCGAACGGATATCGTGAATATAGTTCTGATGATGTTCACCGCCTGAATTTCATACGAATGGGGAAGAGTCTCGGATTCTCATTGAACGAAATAGGGGAGGTGCTCCGTATTGCGGAGTCCGGAGGCGGAAACAGGGACAAGCTCCGAAACGGGATACATCAGAAAATCGACAGAATTGACCGAACGATTAAGGATCTGAGATCGCTTCGGAAAACGCTGAGCGCAATAGCGGAAAGTCCGAAAATCGGTGAATGCGGTATAATGAAATCAATCATGAAAAAAAATACCAACACCTATTGACATTGTAGTCCGCTACAGGGTGTAGCCTGTCCGTACCAAGGGAGGCTTCATGACTGTAATTTGGTATTTTTCATCAACAGGAAATTCTCTGTATGCGGCGCGTACGATCGCCGAAAAAATCGGGGCTGGTGCTCCGAGACCGATTATTGAGAGCGGAACGGATGCTGTCGAGACCGATGCTGATTGTATCGGATTTGTTTTTCCTTCATATCTGCATGGTGTTCCTTTGATTATGAAGGATTTCGTTTCTAGAATCAATATTAAAAAACAGACCTACGTGTTTGCGGTTGTGACGCATAACGGTGAACCCGGCGGATCACTGCGTCAGTTCGGACGGATACTTTCCGCGAAGGGTCATGTTCTGTCGGCGGGATTTGATCTTAAGATGCCGGGGAACTCGATTATTCTCGCTGATCTTACAAATGATGATAATGAGCGGGCACGGCGGTTGTCGAATGCCGAGATGCGGCTTGATGTCATATCCCGGATGATACTCAAAAGGGATATTATGAGCTCAGTTCCTCGGGATACTTTCCTGGGTTGGGTTGTGTCGTCCGCCTTGAAGCTTGTATTATCCGTATATCGGGTTCATACGCGGTTCTGGACCAATGGTTCATGTGTTAACTGCGGAATCTGTGTGCGGGTGTGTCCAGTGCGGAATATTTCAATATCTGATAACAAAGTATGCTGGAAGGGGAAATGTCTGAACTGTCTTTCGTGTTACCACTGGTGTCCCCAAAAAGCGGTGGAGCTCGATACGTATTCGTCGCAGAGGTTGAGATACACAAATCCTTCAGTCAGGATTACTGAGATGTTTTACCGCTGAACTTTGTATCTCAGCTGTATGATTCCGTGCGTATTACTCAGTGCTCTTCAACAACTTTCTGGAGGACTTCGGAGAGATCCTCAATCCGATATGGTTTTGCGATAAGCGCTCTGAATCCATGCGCAACATAGTCAGCCATAATAGGATCGTTGGAATAGCCGCTTGAAACGATTGCTTTGACTTTTGGATCAATCTTGCGCAGTTCATTGATTGCGTCTTTTCCTCCGACACCTCCCGGTACGGTAAGATCCATGATGACGGCGTCATAGGGACGGCAGTCCGTGATTGCGGAGCAATACATTTCAATGGCTTCCCGTCCGTCATGTGCGGTATCGATTTCATAACCCAGATATTTGATGATTTCGGCCATTGTACTGAGAATTATTTCGTCATCATCCATAAGGAGGATTCGTTTGCCGCCCGAAGAAATAATATTTGTTTTGATATGCCTTGATTCTATCGGGAGTTGATATGCGGGAAGGTAAATTGAGAATGTCGATCCTTCATTCTGCCGGGACTTTACCGATATCGCGCCGCTGTGACGGCGTACAATCATATGAGACGTTGTGAGACCGAGTCCATTACCTTTTCGTTTGGTGGTAAAAAATGGATCGAAAACTTTCAACAGATCATCTTCGGGAATACCGATGCCGGTATCAGTCACATCAATCCGTACATAATCCCCGGGGTTGATACTCAATGATGAGTCTGGGGGAATTACCTCGTTTTGAGCGGTGATACAGACGACTCCTCCCGTCTGCATTGCCTGTACCGCATTTACGATCAGATTTCCGATTACCTGCGAAAGTTGCCCCTTGTCCGCGAAAAGATTTGAAATGCCGGATTTAACCGATATGTCCGCGCGGACTTTTGTTCCCGCAAGATGGATGTCAACCGTCTCGCCGATCAGATCGATCACGGAAACAGGTTCTTTTACGAGCGCGTTTCCTTTTGCGAATGTAAGCAGTTGCCTTGTAAGACCCTGTGCGCGAAGAACCGCGTTCTCGGCGTCGCCAATCAGCGTATAACTTCTTGATTTTGAGTCAATGTCCAGTTTTGCCAGTGATATCTTCCCGAGAATACCTGTCAGTATATTGTTGAAGTCATGCGCGATCCCGCCGGCGAGAAGTCCTATTGATTCAAGCTTCTGTACTTTAATCACCTCTTCTTCAAGCTGAAGACGTCGGGTTTCATCACGGATGACGATGACCGCTCCGGGGGTTTTGCCGTTAGAGCCTCTCATGGGTGAACATGTGTAATGAATGAAACGCTCTCTTCCGTTACAGTCAGTCAGTATCACCGGTTCAATGGAAACGACAGGTGCGTTTGTTGACAATACAGTGCGGGATGGCGGATCAATTCTGGATCGGTCTTTTCGTGATAGAATGCAGAACAGCGAATCAAAAGACATCCCTTCCGCTTCAATTTCGGAAAGACCGATAAATTTCTCCGCGACGTTGTTCATCAAGGCGATGGTGTTGTTCCTGTCGACGACAATGACTCCGTCTTCGATTGACCGGAGTGTCGCGGACAGGAGTTCTTTTTCCCGTTCAAGTTCGGATGCATTATCTTCGTATGTCGTAATTGTGATGTACGCGCGCAGAGCCGAGGTAACTGAAGTGAATAATTTCTGGTATGTCAATTCCTGCTTTGATTTGTAATCATTAATATCATATTCGAGGATTACTGTGTTCTCCGGAACCTGTTCGGGAAGGCCTGTACGCAGGATGATTCTCGATCTGAGGTTCCCGCAGTCTTTCCGGATGAACTCAACAAGATCAAGGCCGGAACGGTCGTGCTCCATGATGATATCAAGCAGTATAATCGCGAGATCGGGATTATCTCTGACCGCTTGTTGTGCTTCTTTTGATGAATATGCGCTGATGAATTCGAGAGTACGCCCCTCGAACGAGTATCCCCTGAGAACCATTACGGTGACTTTATGCATCTCCGGTTCGTCATCGGCGATCAATACTTTCCACGTTTTCCGCGGTGTGTCGGGCATAAGTGAAAACGTCCTCGCTTCCGGATATTGCCGGTTCAGGTACCGTGCGCCTTCCTATGTTTACTACTCGCGGTTATCCGTCTATCACTTTTCGGTTCCATCAGATGTGAATTTTGAGACATAAGTATTGTAAAAAATGCAATAATTCATATAATAATAACAGGATTTAGGACATATACACGGACTGTCTGATCATGGCGGTTTTACAGATGGTATAATTTGATGATGCCGGATACCTGAGGATCATTCGCAAGGGGAATGATCCCGGCAGTTCGCGGATGAACAAAGCGGAATATTACTCTGTTTGCTGTGATAAACTGCATATTACAGATACTGTTATGTGCTGATAAACAGCGATTCTGTTTTATTGATCCGTATTACCATGAGTTTCACTCACTTTGAAGAATCCAAGATCGGATTTTAGTTTCTTTGACATCGTTGCGACATTTTCGGAGTTCGACGCCATTTGTTCAGCCCCCGCCGCATTTGATTGTGTGAGTTCATTGATGTTGCTGACCGACATCATTATCTCTTTCATCGCGATCTTCTGTTCGTCGACGGAATTAGTGATTTCCTCCGAGCGGGTACGGACAATATCCGCCTGGGATCTGACATCCTGATACACATTCAGTTGACGTGACATGCTGGTTGATATTCCCTGGATTTTCTCAGCCATGGCGGTTATTCCGTCAGTGACATCCTGGATTGTCGCGGTCGTCATGTCGATACTGCCTTTACCTTTTTCGATTTCCTCACCGTTTTGGTGGATGAGGCGGTCGATATCCTTGAGGCTTTGCGCTGTCTGATCGGCGAGTTTGGAAATTTCGTCCGCAACTACTGCAAATCCGCGTCCCGCGTCTCCGGCCCGCGCTGCTTCAATAGCGGCGTTAAGTGACAGGAGATTGATCTGCTCTGAAATGTCGTTGATTATCTTGATGATATTCATCATGTCTTTTGAACTCTCGGTGATCGCGGTCATGCTTGTATTCATTTCGGTAAGAACTACCGCACCGGATTTGGCTCTGGATGAAATTGTCTCTCCCATTGCAAGAGCTTCTCTGATTCTTTCGCCGATTTCGTTAACCACCGCGGACAGCTCGTCCATCTTGCCGATAAGAGAATACAGTTTGTCATGCTGGTCTTCCGCGTTGGATGAAACCATGTCCATGGCTGAAGATATTTCCTCTATTGATGCGGTTACTTCCTCAACAGTTGATGCCTGGTTCTGGGCGTTTTCAGCGAATGCCACCGTAGTAGTGCTTGATTCCTGCGCTGATGACGCGAGTTCACTTGAAATACGATGTAATTCTGTGATGATAACGGATATCTTCCCGGCGAATGCGTTAAGCGCGTTGAAAAGAAGTCCAAACTCATCTTTCCGGACTTCTTTGATTGGTTTAGTGAAATCACCTTGTTCCATGGTCTGAGCGAGTACGAGTGACAAATCGATAGGCCGTTTAATGAGCCGGGTGAGAATGACCCCCACTGAGATAAGGACAATGAGTATGGATGCAATGAGAATTACGTAGTTGAGCAATGTTCGGCGGAAAGCGGTCATCGCTGATTTGTAATCATTTTCGGCAAGCAGAAGCGATGCGTCTGTCAGGGTGTTCATTGCGTTGCGCATCTTATTGAACGCGTCGGTGTACTCCGCGAAGTAAAGGGCGGTTCCATCATCGAGAGATTCTGACTTTATGGTATCGATGATTCTCGGTGTTATTTCTTTCAGTAAAGTGTAATTGTTGTCGAAGTCGTTAAATGTCTCTTTGTTTATCTCTTTAAAACTGTCTGATTTGTGAATATCGCTGAATTTGTAGAATCGGGTGCCGATCTGCGCAAGATTTTCAATGATGTCTTTATTGAGTTGAGCGGCCTTCTCTTCCTGCATGTTTCCTTTGTATATTCCTATCATATTGATGTAATGGCTGATTGCGATACTTGATTGATATGCGTCGCGGTCGGCTTCGATAAGAAAGTCGATTCCTCTCATATGTGTTTCATAAATTGAGGTGATTTCTGATTTCATAATGTATGTAAAACGAAGGGAAATCAGAAGGCCGACGCATACAATGGTAACAATAATACCGACAAAAATGGTGAATTTGGTTCTGGTGGAAATGTTATTGAGTGAAGCCATAAAACCCTCCGATAATCAACGGAAATATTTATGTTCAAAACGGACTGAGAACGGAAAAACAGGAGAAGATGATCACGTGTTGGTCATTGCATTTTTGAATCGACACTCCCGCAAATAAGGAACACAGCCCGGAACACATGATTTCCCTGTATGTTCGCTGATTGGAATACTATCATAACTGTTAAATGAATCAAGAAAACTTTTTATTCAGGTATGGCCGTTGTGAGTACCCGGATTATTACATCCGTAATTATAATCGATGGTGATTTGCACTGTTTGCGAGGGGTCTGGGGTATTTTCCGATAATTTTCAGCGGAAAGATCTGAAAAGATGTTGCAGTATCTTTTTGTCTGATAATGATCGCATGACATGCCTGAATACATCCTCCGAAGATTGCTGAAAATATCGATCAATTGTGAGAATCGGTTTGATGTTTCACTGTCTGTCCATTAGAGGTTATCATTACAAAGGAAGGTAGTATGAAAATCCGCTGGTCATTGAGTACAAAGTTTTCTCTTATCACATTGATATTTATAGCCCTTTTCATATTGACGGTAGTTATTTCCGCTTTTTTTGTCATCACAATCATAATGAACGGATATTTTGAGGATGATATTAAAAAAAGATCCGTATCCGCGTTACGGCAGATGGAGGACATGAAAACGCGTTCTCTTGCCGTGACATCATGGTTTGAGAACTCATCCCAGCTCGCTGATATTGTGCGGAAAAGAGATCAGAACGAAGGTGTTGAATTCGGAATCAGGGCGATGCGTTCAATGAGTCTTGAGTGCTTCACTTTGACTGACGCTGAGGGAATCGTGATTTCACGGAGTGATGTTCCTGACAAATCAGGCGACAATATATCAAACGAATTTCATATTCAGAAAGCACTGAATGGAGAGAGGCGTGTCGGGATTGAGCATGGAGGCGACTTTAAGTTCGCGATCAGAGCCGGGTGTCCGGTCAAGGATGATGAGGGGAACATTATCGGTGCGCTGTCAGTAGGATACAATTTTGCGAATGACAGTTTTGTCGACAATATAAAAGACTCTGTTGATTGTGATATTACGGTATTTGACGGTGATACGCGGATTAATACGACCCTTATCCGTGATAACAAGCGGCTCATCGGAACAAAAATGGAACATCCGGAAGTGCTTGAAACGGTACTTAAAAACGGTAAACCGTATTATTCAACAACGACAATTCTCGGCCGTTTATATTATACCGCATACACTCCTATCGTTGATATGTCGGGTAATGTGTCCGGTATGTTTTTTGTGGGGCGTGACGCGCATGTTCGTACGGAACTTGTCCGTAATCTGATACTCTCGCAAACCGGGATGCTTATTATTATGGGCGGGGTATTCGCCCTGCTTATGATCATCGGAGTCAAAAAGATAATTATCACTCATATCCGTAGAGTGTCCTCTCAGATGCATGAGATTGCACAGGGCGATGGTGATCTCACCGTACGGCTAGAGGTTCATTCGGATGACGAGATAGCGGACATGATTCGCGATTTCAATATTTTCATAGATAAAATGCAGGACGTCGTAAAGACGATGAGCGATTTGGCCTCTGGACTTTCCGCATCCGCAGAGGAAATGTCGGCGGCTACCTCGTCGTTTTCTGACAGCGCACAAAGTCAGGCGGCGGCGGTGGAAGAAGTCAATGCGACAACGGAAGAACTGCATGCCGGTATTGAACAGATCGCGATGAATACCGCCACTCAGTCGGAAGGGATGGGGAAACTTATCTCGAAAATGGGTGATCTCTCAAGCGCTATTTCTGAAACAGAAACCCGGATCAATCAGACATTGCAGCTTACTTCAACAATGACAAAGAATGCCGAATCCGGAGGGAAGTCTCTCGAACTTATGACCGGCAGTATGAAAAAGATCGGGGAAAGCTCGGCGAAGATGAACGACATTATCAGCATCATCAACGATATATCTGATCAGATCAATCTTTTGTCGCTTAACGCGGCCATAGAGTCGGCTCGCGCCGGTGAGGCGGGAAGAGGTTTTGCGGTTGTCGCTGATGAAATTTCGAAGCTTGCCGAGCAAACCGCATCCAGCATCAAGGAGATTGACGCTCTTATAAAAGTTAATGACGTCCAGATTCATCTTGGCGTTTCGGGTGTCACGGAAACGAGTGCATCTATTGGATTGATTATTCGGGATGTGGAATCGATTAACGCGATGATGGAGCAGGTGAATGATGATATGAAGCGGCAGGGAGAAGAGAATAATGCGATGAATGGTATTTCCGACGGCGTGAATCAGAAAACTGAAGAGATCAGAGCAGCGTCCGGGGAGCACCGTATAGCGACAGGTGAAATTGTCGAGGCTACTGAGAAAATCAATGAACGAACCCAGTCGATTGCATCCGGGTCAGAGCAGCTTGACGCGACGGCTCAGGAGATTTCAAGAATGGCTGAATCTCTTCGTGAGAAAATCAGCTTTTTCAAGGTGTAGACAAGTCCGCTGTTTCAGGTTTCGATCATGGAATATTGATAAAAAAAGACCGCGCATATACGCGGCCTTTTTTTATATGCATGTGCATGGATTGTCGTCATCTTCAAGCCGGGCATGTTCCGCCACACTCGCTTTTGTACATATATCTTCAGCGTCATCGCAACAGGCACTATTTCCGCCGGTTGAAACAATGCGATCCGCGCATTCCTGCATTAACTCCATCTTGCTTTTCATAATGTCCCCCGGTTATGTGCATGGAATATACTGACAGAACGTTCGCCCGTCAATGGAGTTGAGCGGAAATTGAATGAAAATATTCGTAAATACTATAATATTATGAATATAGTACAATATGGAACTCGATATTTTAAATCTCTCCGGCCGTATTTCCCATTATCCGCTGTTGATGGATAAGAATTATTAAACCCGCATGTACCGGAATCTATACGTGTTTGGTTATTTATGTGTTTGTACCAGTGTATGTGCTCATACCCACAAGAACGGTTAAAAAATATGTTTAAAAGCCGTTCTTGTGGACAGGCATTAATGAAATAACTGCTTTTATACTTTTTGAATAAAGCACAAGCAGTTATTCAAAGTGCCCAGAAAACAAAAAACAGGGGGAATTATGCGTTTGACAATTTATGGTGAAATCTCATATCTGCTTCCGGACAAGAGGTCGTTATGAGCGGAATTGATTATCGTGAGTTGCATTCCAGTGACTTTGACGCGGTTCTTTCTCTATGGAAAAGCACTCCCGGGCTTGGTATACGAGGATCTGACAATGCGCGTGATTTTTCACGCTTTCTCGCACGGAATCCTTCCATGAGTTTTGCGGCCTTATCAAACGGAAGTATTATCGGGACTATCATGTGCGGTCATGACGGCAGACGGGGTTATATTTATCATTGTGCTGTTTCGGATTCGTTCAGGCGGCAGGGAATAGGATCGAGGCTGGTGACTTTATCTCTTTCGTCTCTTGAACGGGAAGAGATTGAAAAATGCACGATTTTCGTATTTGATGACAATGCTGAAGGCCGCGACTTCTGGAAACAGATCGGATGGGAACGGCGCGATGATCTTGCCATATTTCAAATGAATCTTTTCCGGTCAAATATCGGAAAGAGCGGAAATGCCGGCTCCGACCAGCGAAGACAGACACCAATAGTGCCGTGATATTTTTCTCTCATACGATACATGATGAGGTGTTGATATCTGACTAACAATAATGTCGGGATGCGGTTGCGAGAGTTTATTTCTGGTGCGAGAGAAAAACCTTTTCGGGCTTCTGTTCTATGAGTTATAGTATAACGTTTGTTGCATACGTGTTAAAAAATCCTTTGAGACATAAAAAATTGTTGATAAATGCCGTAAGCATGGGTGAATGCCGCTATATAGAAAACGGGGGGCGGTGTGAGTTCAGCGGAATTCAAGAGCGGGCTGGAAAAAAGTCATATGGTCAGGATAGAGGGCAACCTTGATATGAATCATGTCGAGTGGCTTCTTTCTTTCAGGTCAGACGTCGTTGATTGTCTCAAAACACACACCGGCTGCCATTATATACTTGATCTCACGAATGTGAACAATGTTGACAGCACCGGAATAGGCATTCTCGTCTATCTCAAAGAAGAGATAGAGAATAACGGCGGCTCAGTTGAGCTTGTGAATATGAATGAACGTGTTGCGGGCTTTTTCCGCATGACCACGATGGATGAATACTTCAATATAGCCTGAATCAGCACTTCTTCCTTACTGTAATAAAAAATACTTTACCCCTGTGAAATTCCGTGTAAGCATGCGCGGCATGAGTTATATGTGCCCAAAAATTACTTTCAGGGTAGTCCTGTGACCGGGCGTTCCACGGCGGGAAACGCGAGCCGGTTTCTCGCATTATTCGGCCTTCCTCCTGATTTCTCAAGAGACGAGCTCGTATCTTCATATCGTACGCTTGCAAAGCTCAATCATCCTGATGTTACAGGTGATCCGGAATCAGAGATGCGGATGGTCATAATCAATGAGGCATATCGTTATCTCAGCGAGGAATACTCCGGTTCAGAGAGTCTTTTTGTCTCAAGGGGCGTTATTGATCCGCCTTATGACGGGTATCGACGCGCTTTTTCGATTATGAGTAAGGCGTTTGTCGATTACTATGGAGAAGGGGATAAAAGGCTTGAAAGCGATATCGAAACGCTTCGGATGAGACTCATTGACGCGAAGAATGAGTTTGCCGCGCTTATCGAGGCGTATCCTTCAAGTCATTGGACTCCGGACGCCATTGACCGGGTTTTCAGCATAAACAAATGGCTTTGAAACTCCCTCTCGCAATTCATATCATCTTGATCGGCTCTTTATAATTTCTTCATACAATAGGGTGACATTCCTGTCATGAAGATATTAACATCATCAATCAAAGAAAAAATTATTGAGAAGGCATTTCTGTTTGTCGCGTTGACCTGTCTCGCGATCCTGTTCTGCATAATGCTTTTTCTTTTCAGGGAAGGAATTCCGCTTTTCGACAAGGTGTCAGTGAAGGAGTTTCTTTTCGGCAAAGAATGGTATCCGACGAGTGACAATGCCCGCTTCGGGATTATGCCCCTCATCGCGGCATCTCTTGCCGTAACATTGATCGCGTCACTTATCGCGGTGCCGCTCTCCCTTGCGATCGCGGTATATCTTTCGGAACTTGCGCACAGGGTTACGCGGGAGATCGTCAAACCGGTGATTGAGCTTATCGCGTCGATTCCCTCAGTCGTTATCGGTTTTTTCGGAATGGTCGTCGTTGCGCCGTTTCTTCAGAAGCAATTCAATCTTGATACTGGTCTCAATCTGTTCAACGCGGCGGTGATGCTGGCGTTTATGGCGATACCTACCATCGCATCTATCGCGGAAGACGCACTGTCTTCGGTTCCATCATCTCTCAAGGAATCATCGTATGCGCTTGGAGCGAATCGTCTGCAGACGATTATTCACATAACGATTCCGGCCGCTTTGTCCGGAATATGGACTGCGATCCTGCTCGGGATTTCCCGTGTGATAGGGGAGACGATGGTGGTTCTTATGATTGCGGGAGGATCCGCGCTGATTCCGGGATCGCTCTTTGCGCCGGTGCGTCCCCTGACTTCAAACATCGCGGCTGAGATGGCAGAAGCACCCGTTGGAAGTGTTCACTATCGCGCGCTTTTTGCGATCGGCATCGTCCTCTTTCTGATCACGTTTGTGTTCAATATTCTTTCGACGAAGTTGTCCGAGAAATACAAATTCAAGTGGAACTGAAATCAGTACGGAGACACAGATGAATACGAAGAAGAAAATAATAGAGAATATATCGTTTATAGTGATACGGATCGCCTCCTTTTCCGTGATTATATTTCTCCTCTTTATTCTTGGATATATCATAAAGAGCGGAATCTCGTCGATTTCGTGGGAATTTATATCCGCTATGCCTCGCAAAGAGATGACAGAAGGGGGGATATTCCCCGCAATTCTCGGAACCTTTTATCTGATGATAGGATCATCGCTCGTATCGATTCCCGTCGGAGTGGCGACTGCGATTTATCTTGTCGAGTACGCGCGGAATGAGCGGGTTGTCAAGATTATCCGTCTCGGGGTCAACAACCTTGCGGGTGTGCCGTCAGTCGTGTTCGGTCTGTTCGGACTCTCCGTGTTTGTGGTTTTTTTCGGCTTTGGTGTTTCTATTGTCGCCGGATCACTGACGCTCGGGATTCTCAATATGCCTCTCATTATCCGATCGACAGAGGAAGCGCTTCTTGTTGTTCCGGGAAGTTATCGCGAAGCGTCACTGTCGCTCGGCGCCACCAAATTTCAGACAATTGCGAAAATTGTGCTGCCGAACGCGATTCCCGGTATCCTCACCGGTGTAATGCTTTCAATGGCCCGCGCGGCTGGAGAGACCGCGCCCATTATGTTCACGGCCGCGGCATTCAGTACGCCGGATCTTCCGACCTCTGTATACAGTGAGGTCATGGCACTGCCGTATCATATATATGTGCTTGCCACCGCGGGAACTCATATCGCCGAGACGCGTCCGCTCCAATACGGCAGCGCGATCATTCTTATAATGCTTATTCTTCTTCTCAACGCGGGAGGAATGATCCTCCGTTACAGGATGCGCAAACGGTACTGACTGTGGCCATGTCCGTGTGACGATAGTATTTCCGCGAATCGTGTAACCCTTCCTTTTTTTGTCTGACTTTATAAGTCCGGTCGAACCGGTAAAGGATATGTGATATCCATTACCGGCTGATCTTTTTTTGATCCTTTCATCCCTTCCGTAAATCTTTTGTTGCGCGGCAGATCAATTGATATTTGGATGGATTGATTTCGCGGGTGAAGTGCGGGATTTTTTCTATGTCAGGCACAGGTGTGACTGCGGTGATTGTCTGCGTCAACAGCCGCATATCGTGACGATGATCAGTTTTTCTTTGCGTAAATACCATTATTATCGGCCTGATATCGAGTCGATAAGACGGAGTGATTGGTAATGAACGGAACCGGATATTCTCTTGCCGAAAAAAAGCAAAACATGAAAACCCGCATTATGTTCAGAGAACAGGTGAGCGGATACTTCTTCATGAGTCCGTTTTTCATAATGATGATCCTGTTTGTGATCTGTACGTTTGTATACGGATTCATCGTAAGCTGCAAGGACGCTCAGGGAATTTCTCCGGGGCAGTTTGTCGGGCTGGAGAATTACCGCACGCTTGTTCATGACGGACAGTTCTGGCAGTCGATCTATGTAACATTCAAATTCATGTTCGTGTGTATCATTACACAGCTTCCCGCGGGGCTTATTCTCGCGGTATGGCTTCAGAGCATTCCGTATAAAAGGATCAGGGGTGTTCTGCAGGCCGCTTTTTTCGTACCCTTTCTGATGAACACGGTTGTCGCGGCACTGCTTTTCCGGACGCTGTTTGATTCTGATACCGGTATGATCAATTGGGCGATGGGCGCGCTCCATTTACCGAATCATATAGAATGGTTATATGACAAATCATACAGTTTCATACTGCTGGTGCTCGTCGCGTTCTGGCAGGGGATAGGATTTCAGGCGGTATATTTTTACTCTTATCTCCAGACGATTGATCCGTCACTCTACGAGGCCGCGAGAATTGACGGCGCGACCGGACGGCAGATGTTCTTTCGCATAACAATTCCGCTGATGCGGCCCGCCGTGACATTCATGGCGGTGACGAGCGCAATCGGTTCACTGCTCGTGTTCGATCTTGTGTATATGCTGTTTCAGTACGGCATAAATGAAAATGTCGCGACGGTTCTTATATACATCTACGGAAAAGCATTCCATGGCGATTTCAATGTCGGTCTCGCGGCAGCGGCCGGATGGGTCGCGTTCTTCATTATTCTGGGAGTAAGTCTGCTGCAGATCAGGTTCCTGGGATTGGGACGTGAGAAGGATAATTGACCGTATGATGACACGGAGTTTCAACGGAGCGGTGATATGAGCAGGGAACAGATTGCTATTGTAAATAAGACAACAAATGGAAATACGCTTTCAGGAGCGGACGGAGTACGTGCGCTGGCGTGTCTCGCCGTGATATTTCATCATGCGTTTCAGCGATTGGACTACTATGCGCAGCCTCCGTGGATTCAGGAGATCCAGTCCTTTTTTCTGCGCGGCTCAAGCGGGGTGAGCGTGTTTTTCGTGCTCTCCGGCTTTCTTCTGTCATATCCGTTCTGGAAATCGTATCTGAACGGCGGTGCGTTTCCCTCTATTAAAAACTATATCATCCGACGCGCCGCGCGCATCATGCCCGGATACTATACCGCGTTTTTTGTATCAATGTTTCTCGCAGTGCTTTTCGTTCCGAACTTCTCATATTTCTGGAGAAGGCTTTTTACGGGACTTACATTCACGTCGGGATTTCATTTCTCGACATTGTTTCCTGTCGACTGGATGAATTCACCGCTCTGGTCGATCAGTTTCGAGGTATTCGCATACGTGCTGATGCCGCTTTTCATGGCGGTACTTTTCTTTTTTACGGGGAAGAGCCGTTCATTCGGAAAAGCCATTTTGTTATGGATTACCGCGTTAGCTGCCATTCTCGGCGCGAACCAACTCATCCATATTTATCTCACTCCGGATAATCTGCGCAGAGGATGGGAGTTCGGAATTGTGGGCGGTTCCAAATGGTGGATGCCGAATTATAATCCGGTTGGATTCTTCGCGCACTTCGCGCTTGGTATAATCGCGTCGGGAGTAACGGTCCGCCTCATGCGTCCGTCAGCGGTTGTAGGTCGATTAAAAGAGAAGGGTTACTTTGATCTGGCGGCTGTGCTTATTATCGCGTCGATCGTGTTTTTTGTATGGGATGTGAGAAATCTTAAAGAGTTCTCTGCGAGTTTTCAGAATCAGCCGTATTTCTTTCCGTTTCTGACAGTGCTCGTGGCCGCGCTTTTGGTAACACTCGCTCACTCAAAACGGGCGGGGCTGATTCTGGATAATCGATTTTTCCGGTTTACCGCGAAGATATCGTTCGGGCTTTATATATGGCATTTCGTCATCATCAATGTGTTTTCATTCTACGGACTCAGACGCTATCATAATATGGGAGTGAAGGATTTTCCGCTGTGGTTGGCCGCCACCGCGGTGATTCTTGCCGCATCATATATTGCCGCCGTCATTTCCTGGCGGGTTATCGAAAAACCCGTACTTGACCGTACCCATGGCGGGGAGTATCTGCGCAGCGATATGAAGAGAGTTATGCGAAGCATACGATTGCGCCCCGTACTCCGGACTGTTGTTCTGTCCCTTGTCGCGCTCGTATTTCTGTTCCCGCTTATATGGCTGTTTGACGCATCGCTGCGTCCGCCGCTTGAGATGCTTCAGATGCCGCCGGTGCTTTTTACGAAACCGATATGGGAAGCGGTACAGACATACACTCGTGATTCGTATGTGGCGAGTTTTATACATTGGAACGCGGGACGCGCTCTTTTCAATTCGATTCTCGTCTCCACGGGAACGATAGTGCTGACCGGCATCATCTGTTCAATGTGCGCGTATGCGCTCGTGTTTATCCGCTTCCGCTGCAGGAAAGCATTCTTCATTATGTCGATCTGCACCATGATGCTTCCCACCTCAACGCTCATCGTGGGTTTTTATATGGTGATAAGTTCGCTTCATCTGGTCAATAACTGGCTGGGGCTTATTCTTCCCGCAACGGTGTCCGGATTCGGCGTATTTCTTCTCCGGCAGTATTTCATCAAGATTCCTTACGAGGTGGTGGAGTCGGCGAAGATGGACGGAGCGGGACATCTCCGTATCTGGTGGCATATCATCATGCCGCTCGCGCGGCCCGCGCTCGCGGCGCTTGCGATCATACAGTTCAGGATTGTATGGAATGACTTCCTGATTCCGATGATTGTTATGCGCGATGAATCGCTGTTCACGCTGCCGATTGCATTGACGTTTATCGGCAACGCGGGTGCGATCGCCGCGACCGGTTTTGTGACGATCATTATACCGTTGGTTCTTTTTATAAAATTCCACCGGCAGTTCATAGACAATCTCACGGTGGGAGTCCGTAACTGATATGGCATCAATCATCATGGAAAAGCTGGTTCGTGTGTGCAGGTTCAGTGTCCGTGAACGGATCAAAGTTGCGATCACGGTCGTGTTCGTGTGCGGAAATATTGTCGCGGCTGTCGTGTTTTTCAGTCCCGAGCGCCCGGAGACCGGTGATATTACGCGATATCTTGAACCCGAATTCTGGAGGACTCAGGCGCTTACGGAGATTGTTCCGTTCTGGGAACAAACCATCGATCGCGACAAGGGCGGTTTTTACTCCGATGTGATGTTCGACGGAAGCGTGAACAAGCATAAGGGAAAATTCCCCCGTATGATATCGCGCATCGCGTACGGATACAGCGTGGCGTATCTTCTCAGCGGAGATGAACACTATCTTGATCTCGCGCGTTATGCGCTTGACTATCTTTATAGATACGGCTGGGACGAAAAGAACGGAGGATGGATTCTTTACCGGGACAGAAACAACCGTTCGGAAAAGTATTTTCAGAAGAACATGTTCGACGAGACGTACGGAAATCTCGGCCCCGTACTCTATTATTTCGCGACGCATGATAAAACAGCGCTGCCGTATATCGATAAAACACATGAACTGATACAGACCCGCGCGTGGGATCCCGAGTACAAGGGGTATTTCGCCGAAGTGAGCCCTGAGTGGTACAAGACGGTGAGCACCAAGTCGTTCAACTCACAGATGGACACATGTACGGCGTATCTTATTTACTATTATCTCGCGACCGGGAAGAAATCGTTATACGATGATTTTATCAGAGTCGCCGATGTCGCCCGTGAGAAGGTGATTGATAAGAATACCGGATTTGTCGGCGAGACATTCACCGATGACTGGAAGTCGATTGAAAACAATCTGTGGGTGGGGCACAATCTCAAAACGGGATGGGTTTTTACCCGCGCGTATCATCTGACCGGTGAGAAAAAATATCTCGATGCGGCGGAAAGTATCGCGCGCATACAGACAAAACTGAACTGGGACTCGCGTTACTGGGGATGGAAATTTCAGTTTCACGCGCTGAAGCCGTCGCTCACTGATGACAGCAAGGATTGGTGGACTCAGACTGAAGGAAATTTCCTGATGCTCAATCTCTATCGGTTTACGGGCGACCGCGCGTATCTTGAAAACTTCATGCAATGCTCGTGGTTCTGGGACACGTATATAATTGATCACAAAAATCTTGAGTGCTTCCCATCGACATCTCCCGACGGAAAAGACGCGCGGAGACAGAAAGGTGATCTATATAAAGCGATGTATCACTCTATGGAACACTCGCTTATGAATTATCTGTATCTCAGTTTTTATGTGAAGAAGACCGATGCGTCACTCTATTTTAATTTGTCATCCGATTATGACGGTGAACGTCATTATGTTAAAATAATCGAAGACAAAACGGTGATACTCAAGAAGGTTGAGATAAACGGCAAGCCGTGGACGCGATTCAACGCAAAGGAATGTTTTATATCAATGCCGAAAGGCAGAAACATGAAGGTCCGTGTAACGCTCGGCGTGTAGTGAGGCCGGGGTATTCTGTAAACCTACGGAGAATGCGCTGCATCATAATGCCGATTCCATAGAAACTGCGGGTATTGTCCGTGCCGGCATTCTATATGCGTAACACCTGACAATCAGGTTTCAGTTCCAAGTAATGAAACCTGTTGTTGCGCAAAGATATAAAGGCGATTTGACAAACTATGTTTTTTAAAATCGCCTTTGCAGGCACACGCTGATCAAATTACTTCTTTGTTGCTTTTTGTATAAGGATAAAAGCAGTTATTCAAAGTGCCTATAATTATGCTGATTGATTGAAATCTGCTTGAATTGATTTCTCACCTGCATAGTATTCGTATACGCGAGGTATGGGAATGGATGTGAGTTCGGTAAAGGATTGCGCCGGAAAGATCCGTGATAACGTCGGATCGGTTTTCGTAGGTAAGCGCGATGTGATCGATATCGTGATTGCGGCGCTTTTTTCAGGGGGACATGCGCTTCTTGAGGATGTTCCGGGTACGGGAAAAACAACTCTCGCAAAGGCGCTTTCCCGTTCAATCGGAGCCGCGTTCAAACGAGTCCAGTTTACTCCGGATCTTCTGCCTTCAGATATAACCGGCATTAATTATTATAACCAGAAAGAGAATCGTTTCATGTTCAGGCGCGGGCCGCTTTTTACCAATATACTTCTCGCAGACGAGATCAATCGCGCAACACCGCGTACACAGTCGAGCCTTCTCGAATGTATGGAAGAGCGTCAGATAACTATTGACGGAAAGACTCACATGCTCTCCGAGCCGTTCTTCGTGATCGCAACGGAAAATCCGATTGAGACGCACGGAACATTTCCTCTTCCCGAAGCTGAACTTGACCGCTTTATTGTTAAAATCAGAATCGGTTATCCGACAATTGAAGAGGGGCGGGAGATCTTCGCGCGTTTTAAGGGAGTGAACCCTGTTGATGCGCTTTCTTCGGTGTGCACCGCGGAAGAGATTGTTGCGGCTAGGGCAGTCTGCACTGAAGTTGAAACGACCGCCGACATAGAGGAATACATTCTCCGTATCGCGGAGAATACCCGTAAAACAGATGCTGTCCGTCTGGGGGTAAGCCCGCGCGGAAGTCTCGCGCTGCTCCGCATGTCAAAAGTTTTCGCCGCGATACACGGACGCGCGTACGTGACTGCTGATGATGTAAAACTTCTCGCGCCGTATGTACTTTCCCATCGTATCATTATCAAAGATGTGTCCGCTATCCGCGGAAATACCGGGGAGGATCTCGTGCGGTCCGTACTCGAATCCACCCCCGCACCCGTTGAGGATTTCAAGGGCGGCGGTAAAGCCGCATCCGGACGCGGGTAATGAGTCTCGTCCTTCTCCTTTCAATCCTGATTATGGTTTTCTATCTGCAGAGACGGTATTATTCCATTCACTGTTTCGACCGCACCGGTATAAATGTGGAATTCAAGGGTGACGGCGTATTCGAGGGAGAGCAGGGGATTATCACTGAAGTTTTCGAGAATCGGAAATTTCTTCCGCTCCTGTGGATCAAAACAGGGTTCATTCTTCCGTGGGCTGTTATCATTGACGGTCTGGACTCGCCGCGCGGAACATTTTACACGGTGAACGGTTTTTTTTCGCTTTTCTCGTATGAAAGAAGAATTCGTGAACATCGGTTCACCGCATTGAAGCGCGGGTTTTACCGCATAACGGATATCACCGCGGCGACAGGCGACGTGATGAACAACGTGCGTTTGTCGCGATCATTCGATCAGACGAAAGCTCTTCATGTGTATCCGAAGATCGTTCCGGTGCAGGAGATGCCGGTTGAGCTTACACATATTGTCGGAGAAATGATCTCCCGCAGAAACCTGTACGAGGATCTTTTTTATCTGCGCGGCATACGTGAATACGCGCCGACCGACAGCTTCAGGCGGATCAACTGGAAAGCAAGCGCGCGGACAGGGGAACTGCGCGTCAATCAATACGACTATACATCGGTGTCCCGCGTGTTGATCGTTCTCGATTGCAAAGTACGTTATGCGGATGACGCGCATTCGCTCCGTGAGGCGGTCGTCTCACTGGCCGCGACGCTTGCGGTCCGTCTGATGGAAAAGAATGTTCCTGTGGGTCTGGTGTCGAACGGGATTGACTGCGCGACGGGGCTTTCCGCATCCATCTCCGAAGGGAGCGGTCCCGCGAGATTGATTGAGACTCTGGAGACGCTCGCGCGAATCGGCGCTCCCGCGAAATCAGATCATGCGGATGAATTTATTCCTGATATACCGACAGATCCCGCGGCGCAGATTTTCTATATATTCATTTCGCAGGATCAGTCTGGTACGTATCATCACGCGTATATGAGTCTCAGAAACAGGGGTGTGTCCGCGCTCAGGATTTTTACCCGTGATTACGAGGAGCGCCGGAGTTCGGAGAGCCCTTCAGACTGTATAATCTGGCAGATAAAATGACAGTATTTGATGAAGACCTGAAATCAGACCACACATGGTCACGCCCTGAAATAAAGAAAAGTCCGCTCGTACGCGTTACGGAAGCCTTGATCTTCTATGTTGTCGCATATGCCGCAGTATCAATGATCACCGTGCTTTTTTTCCGGATCACCCTGCCGCCGTACTCTGTTGCGTACCTACTGATTCCGTATCTGATTCTCTATTCGGCGGATTTTATTTTCAAGGACCCGCTGAGTTCACTGCTTTCTCTTCTTGTGGTATCAATATTGATCGGTATCGGATCATACCTTGTTCTTAAAAGCGACGCGGTCGTCATCTATATTATCGGATTCTATATTCTGATAGTTTCCCATCGGGTGGTCGCGCGTGCGAGATTCGGATTTCTCCGGCTTGCGGTGTATTCCGCATTATTGATATTGTCTTACCTTGTTTTACTTGCGTATGATGCGCATTCCGCACATTTCGTGATGTACGGATTTATCGTGACCGTCGCGTCGGGAACGGTTCTCGCATCAGTATCCGCGTTCGAAAATACTGTTATAGATGAGAGTCTATCCG